>Ga0082335_1000307_pt1 | contig 128037 bp, 110 predicted proteins | sample Subgrocontami58m_FD_72375 | JGI IMG/M metagenome (GOLD analysis project Ga0082335, IMG submission 72375) | Subsurface groundwater microbial communities from S. Glens Falls, New York, USA - GMW37 contaminated, 5.8 m (SPADES assembly) (version 2) ... | reverse complement strand
GTTATCAAGGGTGGCCAGCTTATCGTTCAGCGTGGCCATAAGTTCCGGGTGGAACGGATAACCAATTTGGAACTCGCCCACGCGATCTTCGCGCATACGCGCGGGAGGGAGTTCGCTCGCGTGTTGGCTCCATAGGCCCTGGTAGGCAGCCACCACGTCGGCCGCGCCGGCATCATCTATCTTTGCAAACAGCCGGCGGCGTAGCACCTGGGCCACTTCATCTTCCGCCGTGGGATCAAGGACCGTGGCCTTCCGCGCTGCCACCTTCTCGGCCTCCTCCATCTGGGCGGCTACAAAAAGGTTTTCTGCCGCGAAGGCATCCGTCGCCACGCCTCCCTTGCCGAGGGCCAGTGTAAACACTAACGCCGCCCCCGGCGAACTCTCCACCGCCTTGAACAGTGACGTGAGGAAGGGCGGCAACTGGTCCGCCTCGGGCCGCCCCTTCACCTTCCTGAGGTAAATGGATAGCTCATCGAGCAGCACGAGAGCGGGCCGGCCATCGAACAGGTTGCGAAGGGTCTCCGCGCCTGGTGCCACCCGGTCGTGGTCACTGTTCCGGACGGCCTCATAACCAGCTACCCCAGCCAGCCGATAAGCTAGCTCCCCCCAAGGCGTGTAAGCCTTCAGCCCTTGCCCCAGGTCACGGCCGTTCGCTGGGTCGGCGTTCTCACCGTCGAAGGCGGCAACCGCAACCGGGCTTGTCGGAACCAGAACTGGGTCAATGAACTCATCAATGTTGGTGACCCCCTGCATCCCCCCGCCAGATGCACCAGCGCAATGAGGCTGTGAGTCTTGCCGCCGCCGTATTGGGTATCGAGCCGGAAAATCGACGCCGCACTGCCCTGGTTGGCGAGTCTCAGGGCTACGTTCTTCAGCAGGTCCTTCAGCCCATGGGTCGGATGGGTGTTGGCAAAGAATATGTCGGGTTTCTGATACTCATCCGGTGCCCGCCTGTCGATGACCTGGGCTAGGTCAGCAGCAAACTCTGCCTCGGCGAGGCGTCCACTGAGGACGTCGTCGCGGGGCTCACATAGGTCGAAGATGGTTCTCACGTTCGGTCCTCCGATGACTGCCTACGCTCACACCGGAGCGCGCGAGCAATCAGGCGCTCCGCCCAGGAGCTGGTCTTATCATTACCATTGCAACTTCGTAATGTCAATTCACGAAGAGAACAAGTTACTAACGATCGCACGGAGGTTAGCACGATCGCGGCCATTACCGCAATTGAGTGCCCCCTGGCGTCGACGGGGCCACAGCCTTAAGATGACGGAAACTCAACGGCGTTGGTCTGGTCGTGCCACACCGTCGCACCTTGGCCAGTCTCCGAAAGGAGCGTGCAAACCCCCCGCCAGCAAGGGGGGGTGATCCCGCCGCCGGGACTAGGGGCCGCGGCAATAGCTCAAGGTATAACGTTCAAACGAGTGATAAACTTCGTCTGCGCCGTGTAGGAAGGTGGGCTTGAAGAACGATGACGAGTTGAAGCGGTTGGCTTCGAGGGTCTATTGCATCCTGTATTCGCTCCCATCAAGGGAGGGAGAACATATAACCCTCTCCTTTGAGGGAGAGGGCAGGGTGAGGGTGAAAGCAGCAGCAACTACCCCTTCAGGCGGGCGCGCACCTCCGCGAGCTGGGCGGCGTGCTTCTCCGCGTCCGGGTGGCCCAGCTCCCGCTCGTAGTCCACGTACACCTGCATGGCGGCCGCGGCTCCGGCCAGGTCCCCTTCCCGCTCCAGGGCCAGCCCCAGGTTCCAACTGTCCTCGCCCTCGCCCAGGCGATCCCCGATCTCCCGCGCGATGACGAGGGCCTGCTCATAGTGCTCGATGGCCCGGCGGGGCTCCCCCAAGTCGGCGTAGGCGTTCCCCAGGTTGCCCAGGTCCGCGCCCTCGCCCCGGCAGTCGTCGATCTCCCGCGCGACGACGAGGGCCTGCTCGTAGAGCTCGATGGCCCGGCGGGTCTCCCCTAGGGCGGCGTAGGCCAAACCCAGATTGCCCACGGCTTGGCCCTCGCCCCGCCGGTCGCCGATCTCCCGGGTGATCACCAACTGCTGCTCGTACAGCTCGATGGCGCGGCGGGGCTCCCCCAGAGCGGTGTAGGCCAGGCCCAGGTTGCGCACGACTTGGCCTACGCCCCGGCGGTCGCCGATCTCGCGGTCGATGGCCAGGGCCTGCTCATGGTGCTCGATGGCCCGGCGGGTCTCCCCCAGGGCGGCGTAGGCGTTCCCCAGGTTGCCCAGGTCCGCGCCCTCGGCTTGGCGGTTTTTCAAGCGCCGGGCGGCCTCCAGCCAGCGGACCCACTCCCGGACGTGCTGCCGCAGGTACAGGCAATAGACCGCCGAACCGGGATAGCTGCTGCACAGCTCCGCGGCACCTTCGGCCTGCGCGGCGTGGGCCGCGGCCCAGGCCTGCCCAGCTTGTATGTTGCCCCACTCCAGGTCGAAGAGTGCCAGGGCGGGTGCCTGGTGGCCACTAAGATACAGCTCGTCGCAGGCGGCAGCCACGTTCAGATAGTGTCCTGCGTGGCGTCGCGCGGCCGCGGCGCGCGCTTCGGGGGTAAGGCGGTCATCGGCGAAGTCGCGCACCAGGTCGTGCAGCCGGTAGCGGCCTGTGGCGGCGTCTCCTTCGGCCCGGCTCAGGACCTGCGGCCACTCAACCAGGCTCGCGGCCACCAGCCCGCTCAGGGCCTCTCCTGCCGGATCTTGTTCTATGTCCCAGACGGCCGCGGCCGCCGGTACGTCAAAGTTGTCCGGGAAGGCGGCCAGCGCGGCAAAGAGCCCCTGCCGCTCCGGGAGCAGCAGGTCGTAGCTCAGCGAGAGGGAGGCCTCCACCAGCTCCAGCCGCTTTTGAGCGTCGGAGAGTCGGGCCAAGTAGTCATCCACTTTCAGGTCGCGGTTGTTCGCCAAGGCGCTGGCGGCCAGGCGCAGGGCCAAGGGAAGATAGCCGCACCACTCTGCCAGCGCGCCGGCCCGGTCGCCGATGCGGGGCGCGATGGCCAGCAAAAGCGCGCGGGCATCCTCCGGCGGCAGCACGTCCAGGTCGACTGAGAAGAGGCCGGAGATGGTGACGCCGCCGGAAGAGAGCCTGGGGAGCAGTTCATCCAGCTCTTTCGCGCGTCCGGTGAAGTCCGCGGGCGGCGGAGGGAGTTGGTGGAGGGCGGAAGTTCCGCCAGGTTTGCCGTCTTGCGCGTTGTTATTCAGCCACTCCATGGCTGCGGGAAACCAGTCGTCCGGCACGTGGCCTCTGGCAAGCTCAATTCCGTTCGCGTCCAGAATCCGGAGAACGTTTCCGTTCCCGTCGTGTTGCGAGACTGCGCTCCCAAACTTGTCCATGGGGACAGCGAACGGTTGCGAGGACGACCCCTCGTAGTAAAGGAAGCCGTCTTCGATTCGCAGCCACGGGCCGTACAATGAGGTTCTGAAAATCTCAGCCATTAACTTTAGTCTCGAATCTTCTATATCACGCACCCGCCAGGCTTGCGGTTATCCTAACGTGAATCGTGCGCCCGCACAACGCCCTTCGGCAAGCTCAGCACAGGCCAAGTCGAACCAAACCTGCCGTCACCCTCACCCTGCCCTCTCCCTTGGAGGGCGAGGGTTTTTTCTCTCTCCCCTTGAGAGACCGAAGGTGGTGAGTCTACCGAACCAGAGAGCTAGAGTGAGGGGATATCTCCACCCCCGCAAAATCACGTTGACGCAGCTTTGACCCATGTGCTATTGTCATTGCTGATAATGGGTGAGTAGTCTGAAGGGGTCAAGGAGGAAGTCTATCTCCAAACAGTTCCGAATCAACGAGCAAATCCGTGTGCGAGAAGTGCGTCTCATTGGTGACAGCGGCGAGCAACTCGGCATAATATCTATTCAGGAGGCATTGCAACTCGCAAGAGAGCAGAGCCTGGATTTGGTGGAGGTAGCGCCGACCGCGGCGCCGCCCGTGTGTCGGTTGCTGGATTATGGGCGTTTCCGGTATGAGCAGGCCAAGAAGGAACGGGAAGCCCATAAGCACCAGAAAACTATTGTCATTCGCGAAATCCGCTTCAGGCCCCGAATTGACGAGCACGATTTTGGTTTCAAGGTCAAGCAGGCCCAGAAGCATCTCATTGATGGAGATAAGGTAAAGGCGTCCGTCCTCTTCCGTGGAAGAGAGATGGTGCATCCGGAATTGGGGCAGGATATCATTAGGCGCGTGATTGAAAACCTGAAGGAAGTGTCCATCGTAGAAAAGCCGCTCCAAATGGAGGGCCGCAACATGAACATTATCCTGAGCCCCAGCGCCCCAAAACCGGTTCAGAAGACTTCAGTAGGAAAGCAGGAAGCATAACGGTGCCAAAGCTCAAGACGCACAAGGGCGCTGCAAGCCGCTTCCGGATCACAGGCAGCGGCAAAATAATGCGCATGAAGGGCGGCGCCAGCCACCTTCGTCGCAAGAAGTCACGGCGCGCCAAATCACTGTATGACCAGAAAATCCTGGTGGACGCGGTGGATCAGCCGCGTCTGCGACGTCTCATGCCTTACATGTAAGGCGTGAGACATGCATCTACATGTAAGGCGTGAGACATGCAACCTTTGAAAGAGCAGGACTAACGAGTGGCTAGAGTAAAACGGGGCGTTACCGCGCGGCAGCGCCATAAGAAGGTTCTGGAGCTGACCAAGGGCCAGTGGGGCACAAGCCACCGGCTCTATCGTCGTGCCCACGAGGCAATGCTCCATTCCCTGAGCTACGCATATCGAGACCGTCGTGACCGCAAAGGGGATTTCCGCCGGCTATGGATCGCCCGCATCAACGCGGCAGCCAGGCTTGCCGGGGTTTCCTACAGCGCGTTCATGAACGGGCTCAAGCAGGCAGGCATCGATCTTAACAGGAAGATGCTCGCCGACCTGGCAGTAAAAGACCCGAACACCTTCCAGGAACTGGTAGCAACGGTAAAATCGACAGGCTAGCAAGGACACGCGCCACGCGACTCGTGTCCTAAGCCGAAGAAGTGAGCATGGGCGGAGTTGTCAACAGCGCGGTTCTTGTGCTGAACGAGAACTACGAACCACTGAACGTATGCAGCGCCAGACGCGCGGTCGTCCTCATCGGCCGCGGCAAAGCGGAGGTTCTGGAGTGCGATGATGTGACCGTGCTCCGCACTCCGTCCTATGTCATCCCGCTGCCATCGGTCATCCGTCTCGTCTACTTGATACGACGACCCCGCCCGCAGCGCAAGCTCACGAGGCGGGAATTGTTTCTCAGGGACAGGTACCGCTGTCAGTACTGCGGCCGAGAAAGCAAAGAACTCACGGTAGACCACGTGCTGCCGCGCCAACGCGGCGGCAAGCACATCTGGGAGAACCTGGTGAGCGCTTGTAAACAGTGCAATCACAGAAAGGCCGCGCGCACCCCGGAAGAGGCCCGCATGCTGCTTCTATCTCAGCCGGAAGTTCCCAAGACTTCCAGCTACCACATCGTCTATCAGTACATCCACTCTCATGTGGAATGGCAGAAGTTCATACCTGCCAGAGAGCTTGCCCTCATCCTGTAAGCCGTGAGCAACCGGGATCGCAAAGGCCGCTGATTTCTCGGCGGCCATGTTCCTTGTGCATCATGCAAGGATCAATGGCTGTTCCCGTTGAAGCGCGGATAGGAACCGAATATCTTGAACCGCTGGGGATCCGTGTACAACCGCACTTCTTCCAGCGCCTCTCCCACCGCTTTATCCTGCCGATGGCCTTCCAGGTCGGCAAGAAAAATGTACTTCCCCAGGGACTCCTTTGCGGGTCTCGACTCGATCCTCGCCAGGTTGATATTCCTGGTGGAGAAGGCCTGCAACACACGAACAAGGCTGCCCGGCCTATCCTCGGTAAATGAGAAGCAAAGTGAGGTCTTGTCCCGGCCAGTCGGCTCGTGGTCGGTCTCTGCCAGCACCACAAAGCGAGTCTCGTTGGTGCTGCTGTCCTGAATATTATCCGCCAGCACCATCACTCCATAGATTTCCGCCGACCTTCGCGGACCGATTGCCGCCGCTCGCCCGTGCGCAAGCATCTGCTCTACCGCCGCCGTTGTGCTGAGCGCCGCCTGAACGTGGGCCGAGGGGAGACAGCCCTCCAGGAACCGCCTGCATTGGCCGAGGGCCGATGGGTGTGAGAACACCTCGGCGATCTCCTCGACCTTCATATCTTCTTTGACCAGCAAGCACTGCACGATGGGCAGGATGATCTCGTAGCGAATGGAAAGCTTGGAATCATGGATAAGGAGATCGACCGTTTCGGTGACGGCGCCGTCCAGGCTGTTTTCGATGGCGACAATGCCTTCCTCGGCCATCCCGGTGGCTACCGCCTGGGCAATTGCCGTGTGGCTGGAAAAAGGGACGAATTCCGCGTCGGGCGCGTAAAGGAGGGCTGCTTCTTCTGAAAAGGTGCCGCGTGGCCCGAGAAACGCGATGCGTTTCTTATGCGTCATCATGAAATCTTGACATTCCCAACCAATTGGGCGCGTAGCACATCCTCAGATTCCACACGTGTGACAATGAGCAACTCATCATCCTCTTCCAGGAGGGTATCGCCGGTGGGAACCACCGCCCCATGGTCTTTGCTCACCACCAATGACACGACACTCGACGGCGGGAGCTGCAAATCTTTCAGCCGTTTGCCAATGGCGTAGGCGCCTTCCGACAGCTTCACCTCGACGATCTCGAGACCGTACCCGCGCAGGTCCATGAGGTGCAGGAGCGGGTGATCCGGCAACTCAGACTGGATTCGCTCCATGATAAGCTTGGTGCTGCTGACCGTCTCGTCTATGCCAAGCTTCTTGAAGATCAATTCATTTTTCGGGTTGTTGATGCGCGCTATGGTGCGAGGCACGTTGAACTTCAGCTTGGCCACCTGACACACCACCATGTTGTCCTCATCGTCGCCAGTGACGGCAATGACCAAATCCGCTCGGGCAGTGCCTGCATCAGTGAGGGTCGTTACCTCACAGCCGTCCCCCTGAACGACGACGCTTCCCAACTCTTCAGCAATGGTCTCGCACTTCTTGCGGTCGCGCTCCAGGACAAGCACCTCATGGCCTTCTTCAACCAAAGCCTTCGCAAGATGAAATCCGACTTTGCCGCCGCCAACTACGATGATGTACACGGTTACCTCTTGCCTTCCAGGGCTTCTTTGAAAAGGCCGCTTATCACAATCGTGGGACTGATGGTCTCAATACCCAGGTTGCGATAAATCTCCTCTCGGATCGGGTCATAAATGCGACACAGGACTTTGGGCACGCGGAAAAGGTGTTTCGCAATCTGGGCAGCCATCACGTTCCTGTTATCTCCTTGAGTGACCGCCGCAAACGCATCCGCTTGCTCGATCTGCGCTTTGCGCAACGTGTCTCCGTCGATCCCGTTGCCAACCACAGACGTGCCATGAAAATCGGGCGAAAGCCGCCGGAACTGGCTGGAATCCAAGTCGATGATGGTCACCTCATGACCCTCTTTATCCAATTGGGTAGCAAGGGTTGAGCCAACTCGCCCACACCCCATGATTACTATTCGCATTATGTCATCTACTCACTAGGTCGCACACCCATTATGCGCGTTATTATTTTTGCTCCGGTTCCCGACATACCCACACCTCGCAAGGGGCATTCTTGAGCACATATGGGACGGTACGTCCAAGGCTGTACTCTCCAAAGCGTTTTTTGTACTGCACCCCAATGATGATGAGATCGACCCCCCGCTCGCAAGCTTCGTCAACGATAGCCGGACCGACGTCCCTGGACTGAAGTAGCTCTGTCTCAAGGTGATAACCGGTTTTTTCAGCTAGGTCTTCCGACTGTTGCAGGACTTGCTCACCCTTCTGGACTTCCGGAGGAAGTTCTGCATCCAGAGCAAGGGCGCGCTTCACTTCTATGACATAGAGAGCAAAGATCTGCGCTTTTCGCTTGCTTGCGATCTCACACGCAAGATTGAGGGCAATAGCGTCCGCTTTAGTGCCGTTCACCGCGACAAGGATGCGATGTATCTGTTGCTGCGGCTCCGTTCGGAGCTGACTCATTATTTCTCGTCCTTCACGTTACCCCGGGCACGCTTTGAAGCACGCCCAAGGGTATTATAGTGAGGCTTATCACAAATCCGCAATAAGTCTATCTGCGAATCATCAATCGGTGTGCAGGAAACGATGAGTGTCTTAACGGTTCCCTTGGTGACTTTAAAGGGCTCCGCAATGCGGAGTCCTGCTACCCACGCGATCCGATCTCCTGCCTCCAAAACCGGGAGAATACCTCTCGTTTCTCTGGGAATGTGAGCGTCCACTAAACAATCCTGGAGTTTCTTGGGGGCCTTCAGGCCAAGGGGTTGAAAACGATCTCCGTCCCTACGGTTACGAATTGTGATCGCATCCTGGATTACTCCGAAGTCCAGGTGCGCAGTCCACTTGCCGTCCATCTCTGTCTGCTCTGCTCCCTCTCTCACCCTGGCTGTGATTTTCCAAGGGCCCCAGACAGTTTCACCTGGAACGGGCAATTGGGCAGGCAGGGGGAGCGCCTTCCGCGGCTCTTTCCTTGCCATTCTCACAATGAGGTCACCATGGGTCGTGATGACCTCCATGCCCTGGGACAGCATACGACGCTTCCCTGAGCCCTTGGTCATAAGACTGAGGGCCGCTGAGACGTGGTCAAACTCAATACCGTTGACGTCTCCACGGATGTGACTAATTGCTGCTAGGATCAGGCGTTGCTGCAAACTAAGGGAAAGCTGGCTGAGCTCAGCACGTCGCAGATGAACTTCTTTTTCGCCCGCAACAGCGACGCGCGGCCACAGCGCATCGACCTGGGTCTCCCAGAACCTGTCCTCTTGCTGAGCTACTTTCGACAGCCGGAGAATGGCCTGGTCAACCTGAGGGTTGATATCTCGCAGCTTCGGCATGACGTCAAGGCGGATACGGTTACGGAGAAATGCAGACGTGAAGTTGGTGAGGTCTTCACGAAACTCAAAGCTGTTCCTGCGGCAGTACGCCCGCGTTTCTTCCCGCCGTGCCTCCAGAAGAGGTCTGCAGACGGATACCGCCTTTCCGGAGAGCCGGCTCTTCCAGGCGCTTTCCGGCCACATGCCGCCAAGTCCGTGTGTGCCGCTCCCTCGCAGGACGTGCAGGAACACCGTCTCCACCTGATCGTCGGCGGTATGTCCAACAGCCACAGCCTTTGCGCCGACCTGCTGCGCAACGTCGGCAAAAAAGCCGTAGCGCGCTTCTCGCGCTGCGTGCTCCACCGATGTGATATCGGGATGGTCCCTCAGCAGGCCAGAAACATCACTTTTCCCCATGGTGCAAGGAACACCCCATCGCTGGCAAAGGTCACGTACAAATGAGGCGTCTGTTTCGCCTTCATCTCCCCTGAGTCCATGATCCAGGTGAGCAGCACAGAGACGAAGACCAAATAGTGGGACGACTTGCAGCAATGCGTGGAGCAAACAGACGGAATCTGCGCCGCCGGATACTCCCACCAGCAGCGTGTCACCTGGATGGAGGAGGGACGAACTGGCAAGAAAGGCATGAACGCATCGGGCAATGGGCTGTGTTACGCCGTCCGCATTATCCACGTTGTGCCATGAAACAGAATGAACTACCTGGAGAAAAGCTTCTCCAGGAAATTACGAGGCGCGTCGGACACTGCTTGGTCATGTGCTGCCGCCTGCTCTTGCTGGAGCCTGGCAATCACTTCATTTGAAGGAAGCACGATCACCGCCGTCTCGCCTGGCTTGATCAAGTTCAACTCTTCCCGCGCCACTTTTTCGATGTCCGTGTCACGCTGAAGGCCATCCCGATCTTGGAGAAGCTGTGCGTTACGGGCGTGCAGGTCCCTGACCTCCCGGGCCAAGCGCGTTTCTTCCTGCTGAAGCCCATAAATCTGAGCGGTACGCTGCGCGAAGGCAAAGACGAAATAAATCGACAGCGTGACAATCGCTAAGAAGAGCATGGTGCGGAAAGGCACTTCAAGACGGATTCGAGACATACATGCAGTCCAATATGGAGGTCTAGCTACAATAACTAAGTTGCTCGCGCGCTGTTACGGCCATCAAAATGGCAGGTCTCGTTGAAACGCAAGAGGACGCCCTTCTGCTCGTCCATTTCAAATACATTGAGCGAGCCTGTTTGTAATCGTAGCCGTCGGAAAGCGCTCAGGGGAAGCCCGAGCGCCTTGCATGTGAAGGCAAGGATGGCCAAATTGTGGCTTACGACAACCACGGTGTCTTGACGATACAGTGCGCGGACCTCCTGCAGACCCGTCCACATTCGCTCCTGCAGCTCTGCCATCGATTCGCCGCCCGGCAGCTTCAAGGTCGTATCGCCGGTACCCCAGCGTCGGAGCACCTCCGGATACTTCTGACGCATCTCCTGCGGTTGCATGCCCTCCAGTTCGCCCTGATCCAGCTCTTGAAGGCCAGGATGCGTTACGACGGCAAGACCGTGGGCATCTGCAATGAGCTGAGCAGTGACCACCGCCCGTTTCAGCGGGCTGGCATAGACGGCCGCAACTTTTTCTTGCCTGAGTGTGCTGGCCAAGGCGCCGGCCTGGCGAAGCCCGACATCATTCAGCTCAATGTCGGAACGACCTTGCGTGCGGCGCTCCGCGTTCCACGCCGTTTCGCCATGCCTGATGAGAAAGAGCCGCATAAAGGGTGCTGCCTGAAGAAGATGTATCCGCATCTTACCATGCCCTGCATTGCCCCGCGAGTTTTGTCCAGATATACTATCCCCACACCGCGGAAACTCCCGGCCACCACAGTCCCAAGGTCTGCCACTCATGCCGAAGGCCCGCCTACGTATCGAAGATATCCTTGCGCCAACGCCATACTCCATTCGCGACGCCATCTACGGGAGCATTCCCCTCTCGCGCGCCGCTTATGCCACCTTGGACACGCGTCTGTTCCAGCGGCTCAAGCACCTCAAGCAGGTGGGCCCGGTGTACCTGGTCTATCCCGGCGCCACACATACCCGCTTCAGTCACAGCATCGGCGTGTACCACCTGGTGCGTCTTGCGCTTCAGCACCTGGTGACCCTTGTCGACATCTCGCCGGAGGTGGGCCGCGCGACGATGGCGGCAGCCCTGCTCCACGACCTTGGCCATTTCCCCTACTCGCATGTCATGGACGATATTTCCATCAACGGACAGCGGCTTTCCCATGCGCAGCTCTCCGCCGCGCTGATAGCGCGCGACCCGGAGATATGTGGGGTGCTTGAGCAGGAATGGGAGATTGACCCCTCACTGGTCATGGACATTGTGGCAGGCAGGGCGAATCCCCGGCTCCCCAGATTCCTCTACACCCTCATCGATGGTCCGATGGACATGGACAAGCTGGACTATCTGAACAGGGATGCTCACCACACCGGCGTCCCCTACGGGCGGGTTGAAGTGCAGCGGCTCATCGACTTCCTGGCGGTGGACGGCGACACCCAGGACCTAGTGATTACCGAGGCGGGCGTCGGCACGGTCGAATCCGTGATTTTCGCCAAATACCTGATGTTTCGTTATGTCTACTACCATCACACCGCACGGATTGCCGGCGCCATGTTCAATCGTGCCGTGCTTGACTGTGTCCTAGCCCTGGGCGTCACGGACTTCTCGGTCACCAGCCCCCTGGTTGAGCGCATCTGCCTCAGCACAGACGCGACGTTGGAGACAACGCTGTTGGGACTCCTTGCGGAGGCAGGGATCGAACCGCCTCCTGCTCTGGAGCTCCTGCGTCGGGTGGAGGACCGCCGGCTGTACAAACGGGCATACAGCATCCCCTGCAGCGACGCGCCCGATCTCGACATGAGCTACCGTGAGGCGCTGACCAAGCGAGCTAAGGAGTCCGAGATGGCGCAGCACGTATCCCGACTGTTGGGCTCGCACGCGCCCAGCGTCAGAGACTTCGATATCCTCATCGACGTGCCGCCAACGGCAAAATTCGCGGCAGACGTGCGGGGCATAGCTTTGCAGGACGACAGCGGTCGTCAGGTCACCGTCCCCTGGGAGGAGGCCCCCAGAGCTTCTTACCTCTCGGCTGCCACCGTGGCCGCCCTGGAGCAGAGCATTCGCTCAGTGTTGATTTTGTGCGATACTGACCGCACCGATGGCCCCGCCATTCGGGACATACTGCGTGAACATATAGAGCTGCTCAAAGCTTGAGCGGTAGAAGGGATATATTCGACATGATAACGCCTCAGGAAAGACGTGACCTTATTGAGAAACTGGAGTCACAGCGGGACGCGTTGCTCCGGCAGATAGAGAGCTTGCCCGTTGAGCGACTGACCAGCCGCTGGAAAGAGGGTGACCGCACCCCGATGGGCATGCTCTTGCACGTGATAACCGCCGAACGGATGTATCGGGACGACTGGGCGCGCCGCGCTCGTGAAGAGAACGAGCCGGACGTTCGGCGCCAAACACAGAATTCCGGCCAGGATATCCTCTTTGAAGAAGCAAACCAGCTCAGCAGGGAGGAACTTTTAGAGCGCATCCTGGCCGAGAGGATCAAGACCCTGCGCTTCATTGCGGAAACATCGGACGCCGAGTTCGACCGCAAGGGGCGCAACACGCCCTTCGGCGACCTGACGATTCACCAGTTCCTGAAGTCCCTCTATCGCCACGACCAGATGCACGTCGATGAGATAGCGGGCACGCCGTCCAAGTATGTCATCACCACCCAGGATGGGAGACGGCTGTAATGTCTGGCTCGCCCGCACTCACTCAGATTGTTGCAGGCTGCTGAAAAACTCGAAACCCGCCGTTTGTTGAGGCTCTCGAAACGAACGGCGTCGATGCCTTCGAGAGCCCTTTCAGGTCGTTCAGACTCTGAAGAGTCCTCAGACTCGATGAGATCTGCGACCTCAGGCAACGCCGCAGGAGCATTCTTCAGCACCATGCTGGTGTCCCGTCTCCGAAGTTCGTTGGAGATGTCATTCCGAGCCTGCCTGGCGGTAGGCAGGCGTTAGTGAGGAATCTGGGGGAGGGACACCTCGCCACCAGATGCTTCCCTTTGACAAGGCTCAGTACGGCGCCCTTCGACACAGCTCACGACAGGTGATGCGTTCAAGATCACAATTCCCCTGAGTTTCATCCACGATATTCAGGGACACGACACCAGAAACCATTGGAACTTTTCTGACAGCGCCGTCGTCTTTCCTATGTACACAAAAGTGAATAGGAAAGGAAACCACCATGAAAATCCAGAAGCTCTTGGCCATGGTAAGCGTGACAGCCCTCTTAGGCGCTCTTACCTTGTCGTGTGCCTCGCAGGCGCCGCAGGCGAGCGGCTCCGACTCGGAGCAATCCACTCTGTCTTTCAAGACGGACGGGATGTCGTCCAGCGACCGCGCGACTGCGCCCCAGGCGTCGCCGGCGGGCAGCAGGAATGCCGCGGAGGGCGCATCGGGGCCGCCTGTCGCCGGTGAGCCTGCTCAGAGCGGCAGCATCACCGACCGCATGATCGTCTATAACACGTCCATCTCCCTGGCCGTGGACAACGTCCAGGAGAGCGTCAATGCCGTGACCGCCCTGGCGGATGGGGCAGGAGGTTTTGTCAGCGGCACCTCAATCCGCTACGACGACAAGAAGAAGGAGCAGGCCACCCTCACCCTGCGTGTCCCATCCACGGCATACAATCAGGTGATGAACGACCTGCGAAAGCTCGGCGCGAAAGTCCTGAATGAGACCGGCAGCACCAGGGATGTCACAGAAGAGTTCACCGACCTTGGCGCACAGTTGCGCAACTATCAGGCCACTGAAGCCCAGTACCTGGAACTGCTGAAACAGGCCAAGACCATCGATGAAGTCCTCAAAGTGCAGGCGAAGTTGAGCGAAGCGCGCGGCCAGATCGAGCGCACCAAGGGCCGCATGAACCTCCTGGAGCGGACCGCGGACATGGGCACCATCGCGGTCTCGTTGACCCCGGTCACTCCCAGTATTCTGAAGGAGCCTGCCACGGGATGGGACCCGGCAAAGACGGTCCGGGAAGCATGGGAGGAATCACTGGTGTTTGTCCGGGTGTTCGCGGACGCGTCGCTGCGTGTGCTGGTGTTCTCCTGGTGGCTGCCGCCGGTTGGACTGCTCACCTGGGGTATCTGGGTAGTGACCCGCCGACGGCCGCGTGAAGTGGCAAACCATTCTTAAGAGAAGAAACATCGTAAATATCGTAGGGGCACGGCATGCCGTGCCCCTACTTTTTGTGCCCCAGAAATTGCGGAATTCAGGTACAATGCCAAAAGACTATTGCGCCAAGGAGTCCCCATGGTGACACAGACCGATGTGCGTTTGCCGACCAATGTCCGCCCCGTGAACTACTTGCTGACTCTCACGCCTGAACTGGAGAAGTTCACCTTCGCCGGCGAAGAAACCATCGATATCGAAATCCGTGAGGCGACGAACCGCATTGAGCTTCACGCTCTTGAGCTTGAGATTTCTCACTGCGACGTCAAATTGCCGGACGGCACGACCATCCCTTCCCAAAACATTGAAATGGATGCCAAAGCCGAGACAGCCATCATCACCCTTGGCAGCGCCATACCGGCAGGGAGCGCCGCGCTGAACCTGCGTTTCACCGGCATCCTCAACGACCAGCTTCGCGGCTTCTATCGCAGCCAGTACATTGGCCCGGGGGGCGAGACGAAGTATCTCGCCACAACCCAGTTTGAGGCCACCGACGCCCGACGGGCATTCCCTTGCTGGGACGAACCAGCGGTCAAAGCCACCTATCAGGTGACCCTCGTCGTGCCTCAGGACCTGGCAGCCATCTGTAACAACGCGGAGGAGAGCGTGACGCCCGTCGCTGGCGGGCTGAAGGCGGTGCGTTTCAAGGAAACTCCCAAGATGTCCACGTACCTGCTGGCCTTTATCGTCGGAGACCTGGCCTGTGTTCAGGACAGTGCGCCCAACGGCACGCTGGTGCGCGTCTGGGCGACCCGTGGCCGAGAGGAACAGGGGCGATTTGCGTTGCAGAATGGGATTCGCATCCTCAGTTTCTTCAACGGCTATTTCGGCATCCCCTTCCCTCTGGAGAAGCTTGACCACATCGCCATTCCCGACTTCGCGGCTGGCGCAATGGAGAACTGGGGCGCTATCACGTATCGGGAGACCGCCCTGCTCTATGACCCGGTCAATTCCGCGGCCTTCACCCGTCAGCGCATCCTAGAGGTGGTGGCGCACGAGATGGCCCACATGTGGTTCGGCGACCTGGTCACCATGGAGTGGTGGGACGACCTCTGGCTCAACGAGAGCTTTGCTTCCTGGATCGGCGACAAAGCAGTGGACAACCTCTACCCGGATTGGCAGATGTGGACGCAGTTTGTCTCCCACGACACCAACGGCGGCCTGAGTCTCGATGCGCTGCGGAACTCACACCCCATCGAGGCGCCCGTGTACGATCCCGCCCAGATCCGCGAGCTCTTTGACGCTATCAGCTACAACAAGGGTGCGGCCGTCCTCCGCATGCTTGAGGACTACATCGGCGAAGCCTCCTTCCAGCGTGGCCTTCAAGCCTATCTTAGCAAGCACCAGTATGCCAACGCCCGCACGGAGGACCTCTGGTCGGCCCTGGGACAGGCCTCCGGCATGCCGGTTTCCGAGGTGATGGGGTCATGGATCAGGCAGACGGGTTTTCCCCTCCTGCAGGCCCGCGCGGAGCAGCAGGGGGATGACGTTGCCCTCAAACTGTCCCAGCGCCGCTTCCTCTATGAGCACCTCCTGGATGACACGGAAGATGACCCCACCCTGTGGAAGGTGCCGGTAACGGCAACCGGCCCCAACGCGGATGCGCCGACGCGTGTCCTCATGGAGGGGCGCGAAGGTCAGGCGTTGTTGGGGCGCGGCTCGGTGGCCAGTGGAGGCTGGACAAAGGTGAACAGCGGCCAGACCGGATTCTACCGGGTCAACTACATCCCAGAGGACTGGGATAAGCTGCAGGCTGCCGTGCTGAAGCTGGAATTGCCAACTATCGACCGGCTTGGACTTCAAAATGATGCCTATGCGCTGGCGCGGGGCGGCTACCTTCCTGCCACTCGCTTCCTGTCCCTTGCCGAATCGTTCAAGAATGAGACGGACGCCACGGTCTGGACGGACCTCGCCGTGAACCTGGGCGGCATCGAGAACCTGCTGCTGCAACAATCCTATCTGGAGAAGTTTGACACTTTTGGCCAAAACCTCTTTAGAGACATCGTCCGAAGAGTGGGTTGGGACGCCAAGCCGAATGAGGGCCAGTTGGATGCCATACTCCGCAGCACGGTGCTGAGCATGGCGGGCGGTTATGGCGACCCCGAGGTCATTGCGGAAGCCAAAGCCCGCTTTTCCCGATTCCTCACCAATCCCGCCTCACTCCATCCCGATCTCCGGGGCATCGTCGTGGGCATCGTTGGGCAGGAGGGCGACCGTGCGACGTATGACACGCTATGGGAACTGGCGCGCAGGGCAGACCTGCAGGAGGAAAAGCTGCGTTTCCTGCGGGGTGTCGCCCGCTTCAAACAGGCGGACCTGTTGCGCACCACGCTGGAGCGGGCGCTTTCCGACGACGTCAGAAGCCAGGACAGCGTCACGGTCATCGGCTCGGTGTCTGGAAACCGTATCGGTCGACAGCTTGCCTGGGATTTCATCAAGGACAACTGGGCGGAACTCGACCGGCGATACGGGCGAGGCGGTTTTGCCATTGCCTCCCTTGTAGGTGTCACCGGGGGATTCACGAGCCTCGACAAGGCCAAGGAAGTCGGGGAGTTTTTTGAGACCCACCATGTGCCTTCCGCCAGGCGGACAATCCAGCAATCCTTGGAACGCATCCGTATCAATGCTAAGTGGCTGGAGCGCAACGGCGCGTCCCTATCCCAGTGGTTTGCAAGCAGCTAGGCGTGCATGGAGATAGCTATGAGCCAAAACCCGCTATGTGCAGCGATGCCTGTCTCTGAAGGTCGCCTGTCACCAGTCTTCGAAGGCGACTCGCCTAGGCGAGAGGCGACCCTGTCGTCAGGCGACTCTGTCGACCAACTCCGCCGAAGGACGGGTGCCTAAGGCATCGCTGTGGCGAGAGGTTCTCGAAAGCTCGCCATCCGACACCCTACCTTACTGTGAGCCAGCAGAAACACGGGACGGCAGTTGGACTCTGATGTGGGACAGGGGTTGGAGAAGATGTTGAAACTGAATCTGGAGTAACAGATAGTGAGGCTCATTTGCAAAGAATTACTCCATGCTTGTGGTTCGATGACAAAGCCGAAGAAGCGGTGAATTTTTACGCGTCGATTTTCAGGAATTGTAAGATCGGGCGCATTACACGCTATGGAGAAAAAGGGGCAGAGGTCTCCGGAAAACCAACGGGAAGCGTAATGACCGTGACCTTTGAGCTCAACGGACAGGAATTCATGGCGCTGAACGGCGGCCCAGTGTTCACTTTCTCGCCAGCTATATCGTTCATGGTGAACTGTGAGACGCAAGAGGAAATAGACGAGTTGTGGGAGGGGCTCTCCGAAGGTGGAGCCAAAGAACAGTGCGGGTGGCTTAAGGACAAATATGGCGTGTCATGGCAGATCGTCCCCACTGTTTTGGCCGAAATATTGCGGGACAAGGATACAAAAAAGTCGGAAAGGGTTATGAATGTATTGCTTCAAATGGGCAAGATCGACATTCAAAGTCTAAAGCAAGCATATGAGCAGAGATAATCCAGCGCAGGTCCATAAAAACGCCGGGCGATCGTAGCTCTTCTTGACAGTTGTCAAGCCAAGTTCAGCGGATAGGATGCGGACAAAATACTGATCTAGAACGCTCAAGTAGAGGTACTGATGGACTTAGAACTGACAGGGAAGACCGCTATTATCACCGGTGGCAGCCGCGGCATCGGCAAAGCTACGGCTCGTCAACTCGCGCTGGAGGGCGTGGATGTGGCCATCGCCGCGCGCACCAAGGACGCCCTGGAAGCCACCGCAGAAGAACTGCGTAAGGAGACGGGACGCCGCATCCTCCCCATCGTTGTGGATACAGGACAAGATGAGTCGGTGCACAACATGGTGCGCCAGGCAGCCGAGGCCTTTGGGCACATCGACATCCTGGTGAACTGCGCCGCTCAGCCCGGCGGGCAGGGCCCGGTGCCCAGCCTGGAGCAGATTACCAGTGACCATTTCTGGAACGATATGAACGTCAAGGTCATGGGCTATTTGCGCTGCGCCAGAGAGGTTGCCCCGTACATGAAACAGCAGGGCTGGGGGCGGATAATAAGCATCAGCGGCCTTGCCGCGCGCCAATCGGGCAGCACCATCGGCAGCATGCGCAACGTCAGCGTCGCGGCCCTCACCAAGAATCTCGCCGACGAGCTGGGGCCCTTCGGCATCAACGCGACCGTGGTGCACCCCGGCATGACGCGCACGGAGAAGACGAACGAGGAAACGGCGCAGCGCATGGCGGGAGGCAACTCCAGCCATAAAATCGTCGATGCCCGGGATATCGCAAACATCGTGACTTTCCTGGCCTCACCCAAGGCGTTTCCCATCAACGGCGACGCCATAGCTGCCGGCGGCGGCGTTGGACGGGGGATCTTCTACTAACTCCACAATAGCACGGCATGAACGTAGGGGCACGGCATGCCGTGCCCCTACCTATTCGTCGTGATCAGCGATTGCGAAGAGACCGCGTTGCAGGTAGAACGCACGGGCGGGTAGGTGGAAGAGCAGATTGTCGCACCTGCCCGTCGATTGAGAATGCTTATCGTCTGCCATAGTGGATGTTCCAGTGCTATACTTCCGATTAGCCTAGCGAGGCTGACGCACAAAACCGCTTGGTGGAGAACTTCTTTACGAGGCGCTTATGAGTATTTCAGAGCTTTCTAACCTGGACGAGATATTTGACTCTTACTATGCCCGTGGACTGACAGACGGGTTGCCTGTGATTCCTCCCACGCCCGATAGAGTTGAAGCCATGTTGCAGTTCGCGGACCGAAACCCGGAGGAGAAGCTGGGTATCATGCCTCCGAATTGGACTCCGGTGACAGTACAGAAGGCTGCCATAAATGCGGTGATGGCAGGATGTAGACCAGAGTACTTCCCGGTGGTCTTGACGGCTTTGGAAGCGCTCACCGACGAAAAGTTCAACCTCTACGGAGTCCAAGCAACCACCGAACCGGACGGCCCGATGGTGATTGTGAATGGCCCTATTCGCAATCGGGTTGAAATGAATTCTGGTTACAACTGCCTGGGCCAGGGGAATCGGGCCAATGCGACTATAGGCCGTGCGGTACGCCTCAGCCTGATCAATATTGGGGGAGGCCGACCAGGAGACACGGACCGTGCTACGCAAGGGTTCCCTGGCAAGTTCCAGTTCTGTTTTGCTGAGAATGAAGAGAAAAGCGCCTGGAACCCCCTGCATGTGGACCGAGGTTACAAAGCTGATGACTCGGCCGTAACCGTGGTTGCCGTTGAAGGTTCGATTAATATCGGTGATTCGGGCAGTAAGTCCGCGGAAAGCTTACTGACGACGATAGCGGGATCCATTACCGCAATTGGAGCAAATTCGATGATGGGTGGAGAGATTGTGCTCATCATGTGTCCCGAACATTCTCAGACCATCGCGCGAGACGGGTGGTCAAAGGAAGATGCCAAGCATTTTCTTTGCGAGAAGGCCAACGTTCCCCTCTCGGTTTTCCCTGAAGAGCGAGCAAGGCGTATCAGGCAACGGTTCCCCGACCTGTTGGTTGAAGACAACCTCGGACAACTCCTCTTCCCTGCAATCAAAGCGCCAGAAAACGTCGTGATTGTGGTAGCTGGAGGAGGGGGCGCCCATACCACCTTCTGCCCCACATGGGGGGCCGGTACCCGCAGCATCACACGGAAGGTGCGGTAGCTGCCTCGCAGCGAAGAAACTTTACTTTATCTCGAGCAGCGACGATACTACGCTCAACGCCCACATCCGCGCGCCGCTGACTACAGGCAAGCGCCGAAGATTACTAGTGGACGCTTATCCTGACGCAAATTTTATGTCGTTACCGTCTGATCTCTTTGGTAACGCTTGCGGCAGTGAAGGTGGGAATTAATAGTCCGGAGTGACGACCTGCTCCGCCGGCTACAACAACCGAGATGCTCTCTACCGAAGTCGCGAAAGGTATCCACGTTTCCATGTTGGTTTCTGGTTGGTCTGATCCGCTGAGCTGGTTGCGGTAGTTTCTAAGCCGAATCCATTCTTCTGCAACGGGTTGAGTCAATCCAGCAGGCTTTATTCGAGCGTTCTCGAATAGGTATTTCTTTATAGAGGACTTGTCAAAGCCATCCTCCATCAGCACGGCAATGTGGTCCGGACACAGTGAGATGAGGGGTGATCCTGTGTAAGGGCCGCCAGCGCCCATGGCAAGCATCCGGCTAAAGTGCTGTAACATTCCCAGACCTGTCGTGCTATGGTGGTCTTCCAGATTCATGTAGCCACCGATGCCGAAGAGGCTGATTGTGTTAGTCCCCTTAGGAAACCCCCGGTCGACCGAGAGAGGCTCCCAAGGGTTTTGTTCCTCGTTCTCTCCGAAGCACAGACCAATGCGCCCCGGCCACCCGGTGGTCGACCGATCTAGCTCGCCTAAAATACCGCCTCCGATGTTCCGCAGCACGAGCCGCACCGCCCGCCCAATGGTGCTGTTTGCGCGATTCCCCTCCCCAAAAACACCATATCCGCAATTCATTTCTAATTCAATCCGGATGGGGCCGTTAACGACAAAGCATGGAGCAACTGGATTGGTAGTTGCCTGAACACCGTAGAGGTTAAAGGACTCATCAAGGACACATTCCACCGCCGCGAGCACTACGGGGAAATAGTCGGACCGGCAGCCCGCCATTACGGCATTAATCGCAATCTTCTGGATGCTGGCAGGCGCCCATTTAGGAGGCACGGTGCCAAGCACTTCCTGCGGATCCCGATCCACCGCCTTCAGCATTGCCCCCACACGGTCAGAGGTAGGAGGAATGATGGGCAACCCGTCTGTTAAGTTCCGGCGGTAATATGCCTCGTAAATCTCGTCCAGAGACCCCCCGGTTTCGATCTGGCGCTGGGCGGTCATAGAAGTCTCCTCAGTCTGAAGTTTGAAAAACCTGATCACCCACAGGCGCGGAATCTCTACCTACTTGGTTAGACCTGCCACTACTTGCTCAAACGTCGTAGCCGCGTAGCGCCGAACCGCGTCCCTTTTGAGGGCGCCGAAGGGATGCGGAACAACAGCGAAGCGGAGATCGGGCATACCCAGCGTCTTCTTCTCGGCCTGGCCCAAGGTGTGGAATTCAGTCGAAGCCACAACCACCGATGGTTTTCCCCTCTTCTCGAACTCGATTGCGTCGTGGACACTCCACGACACGCAGGACCCTCAGTCGCCGAGCCCTGTGATAATCGCGTCGCATTTTTCCAAGAGCTCTCTCATGGTATCGGGGGGACAGCCGGTAGATGCACCCGGTTTGCGCCGCCGAATAATAGTGGCGTTCGGGCAGTTTTCCCTTAAAAGAACCTCAAGGTCATCCAGAAGGTTATTGAAGTTGCTCTTGGCATTATCGAGCATTCCAATGACCTTCCCGTCAAGCCCGCTGACGCGGGGTGAGATTGGGTAGTAGACGGTCTGCAGGTCCACAGTGGGATCCAACAGTTCGAAAGCTTTTAGGGTTGTCACCACCTTCTCCTTTCCTCCTCCAATTTTACTAGACTTCATCGACTTTCGCCTGAAACGAGGCGTACCTCAAGGTAGTGCATCGAGCGGTGATTGTCAAGGTCTACCGTATATATGTCAAGAGATAAGTTAACGCTGTTTATACGAATAGGACTCACGAATTGACACTACCTATTTGGTAGATTAACATTGGGGCCGCATCATCCAACACCTGAGATGTGGCACTCTTCGGGGCAACATGCTCGATTGTCGTACTGGCATCCGGGTGCTAAGACGGTTTCCCCAGCAAGGAGGGACTCATGAAAAGTCGCGATAGCAGAGGAAGTGCGATGATTTTGCCGGCCTACTTGTTCGGACTAATGGTCTTGTTCGGGACACTCGCGTGCAGTGGCCCATCCTCTTCACCCTCAAGCTCCGGACAGTCTCAGGAACCTCACAGTGGCGGCACGCTCACCATTGGCAACGGCTTTGAGCCTTTTAGCCTCGATATGCACATGTTTGGCAGCGGCGTGGGTACCACTATGCCCCTCTCGCCAACTCAAGCCCAGTTAATTCAGTACGACCCTCAGGATGAAACTAAACTCATCGGCGACGCGGCGGAACGCTGGGACGTCAGCCCCGATGGCAAGGTATTTACCTTCTATCTCCATAAGAACATTAAATTCCACGACGGCACCCCCCTCACTGCCGCGGATGTGAAAGCCAACTTCGAGCGCTGGAAGAAGCCTCCGGCGGGAGTGTCGATAACCATACAGAATCGAAACATCGTGCGCCCGGTCTCTACTATCGAGACGCCAGATGACTACACGGTAAGGATCACCCTGGGCCAACCGCAGCCGTCTTTTTTGTCCCTCTTGGCCTGGGGCGGCAGCTCTCTCTATCCCAAACGTCTGATAGACAACAATACGGACTTCGCGAACACGATCGTGGGCGCCGGCCCCTTCAAGTTTGTGGATTACACGCGCGGCACCAGCGTGACCCTGGAAAAAAACCCCGACTATTTTGTCCAGGGCCGCCCGTACCTGGATAAAATTGTCAACTTCATCATGAATGACGAGAACACTCGCTTGTCAGCGTTACGGACGGGACAAGTCCTCTTTGTGTTGACCCTTCCCGGGCTGCTGCCTTCCCAAGTGGAAGTAGTCAGGCGCGCCATTCCGGATTTCGTGGTGCTCAACCCGGCCAGCATACATGTAGACGCCTTGTCGATGAACGCTAAGAATTCTCCACTGAACGACGCGCGAGTGCGCCGAGCCATCAACCTGGCCATCGACCGGAACGCCGTGAATGAGGTAGCACGCCAGGGAATAGACGTGCTGGGAGGGTCCATGATCCCGACCGGAAAATGGGGCTTTTCGTCTGATGAGGTCGCCAAGCTGCCGGGCTTTCGCCAGCCAAAGGACGCCGACCTCGCCGAGGCCAAACGCCTCATGGCGGAAGCGGGCTACGCCAATGGCTTTAAGGCAGTGGACCTTGTCCGTCAGGGACGCGTTGACGAGGACATGGCCCAGGTGCTGCGAGCGGAGTTCGCCAAAATTAATATCGACTTTCAGTTGCGCATCGTAGAACAGTCCGCGAGAACAGTCCTCATAAACGAGGGCAAATTCGACTTTGTCAACACCACCAGCAGCGGCCACGCCGACGACCCCGACTACTTTCTCAGCGGGTTCTACAGCAAATTGGCCAGTCAGTGGGTGGCTACCAATCCGGAAATGGACCGCCTCTACGAAGAACAAACCCAGACGCTGGACCCGAACAAGCGCAAGGAGCTGGCGCGCCAGGCCGACAGGCTCCTCTTGGAGTATGTTCCGAACGTGATCCTCGGGTGGGCCCGCTGGAACTGGGGACACTGGGCCAAAGTGAAGAATTATAAGGCGGCGGGCATCATCTACAACAACCTCAAGATGCAGGACGTGTGGTTGGCAGACTAAACAATAGTCAGGAACAATTCTTATGCAGCAGTATATTCTTCGACGTTTGATGCTGATGGTGCCTTCGTGGCTGGGCGTATCAATCGTCATCTTTACGCTCATGCGTGTGGTCCCGGGAGATGCGGCTGCCATGATGGTCCAGGCAGAGACTGGGGTCATTGAGGATCAGGAAAACTATGAGCAGATGCGCCATTTCCTCGGGTTGGACCGCCCTATTCACGAACAATATGCGTCGTGGTTGTGGGGAGCAGTGCGCTTAGACTTCGGGAAGTCGCTCTGGACCAAGAAGCCTGTAATTCAAGAGATAGCAACCCGCCTGCCTGTCAGTTTGGAGATCACTTTTCTTGCTATCACCATCTCCCTTCTCGTAGCCATTCCTATCGGAGTCGTCTCTGCCATGCGTCAGGATACTTGGGTGGACTACTTATTTCGCTTCGTCTCTATCAGCGGCCTGGCTCTGCCTAACTTTTGGGTGGGCACTCTTATGATTCTGGGGCTGGCAATCGTCTTTCGTTGGAGTCCCCCGCCTGGATTCACTCCTCTTTGGCAAGACCCGCTTCGTAACCTTTCCACTCTGATTTGGCCCTCACTGGCCCTTGGATTTAGCCTTTCAGCCATTGTTAGCCGTATGACTCGTTCTCAAATGCTTGAAGTCTTGAGAGAGGACTATATTCGGACGGCGTGGGCGAAGGGGATGCGAGAACGCGCGGTAATATTCCGTCATGCGTTTAAGAATGCAATCTTGCCCGTCATCACGATTACCGGCACCCAAACCGCGTTCCTCTTAGGAGGCACAGTGATTATGGAAACGATCTTCGTCCTTCCAGGCATGGGGCGTAATCTCATCGATTCTATCACGCGGCGAGACTACCCGATGGTTCAAGCTATCATCTTGTTCATGGCGACTCTTTTCCTATTCATGAACCTGCTAGTTGATCTGTTGTATGCACGACTTGATCCGAGAATCCGCTATAAATAAAGTGGCAGTTCCAAGAGGAGCATGAGGTCCTGTGCGTAGCACGTCCAAGGCTGGTGACATTGCCTATCCACATTTCCGCCGAAGACCATCTAGGTGGTCTGGCCCCTGGCGTTTCATTCGCACGAAGCCGACGGGGGCGGTCGGATTGCTCATATTTCTTGTGCTGTGCGTCACTGCCCTCACCGCTTCAAGCTTGGCGCCTTATGACCCCACTGAATTGCATCGCGGTAAATTGTTCACCCCTCCAAGCCCAGAATTCTTGCTGGGTACTGATAATCTAGGCAGGGACGTTCTCAGCCGGGTGATTTGGGGGGCGCGCATTTCATTGTATGTGGGAGTCCTTTCTGTGTTGTTTGGGACAAGCACCGGCGGATTGATCGGGTTGTTAAGTGCTTATATCGGCGGCCGCTTTGATCTGGTTGTTCAACGAATAATGGACGTTATGATGGCGTTCCCTCTTCTCATACTTGCCCTTGCCCTGGTTGCGGCCCTGGGTGCGAGTCTCAACAATGTCATCCTTGCCATAAGCATCGTCACAATCCCGTCCACGTCACGGGTCATCCGCTCCACGGTCCTGGCAATAAAAGAACGCCAATACGTTGAAGGCGCCCGAGCGATAGGAGCGACAAACACGCGAATTTTATTCCACCATGTTATGCCCAATAGCATGGCGCCGTTCCTCATTATTGCGACCGCACAGCTTGGCAACGCAATATTAACCGAAGCGTCATTGAGCTTCTTGGGCCTAGGAACACCTCCGCCGACACCGACCTGGGGCGGGATGCTTTCTGGTGGCGCACAGTATGCCGCTGAGACCGCACCATGGCTGGTGATGTCCCCCGGACTGGCGATTAGCCTCGTGGTCTACGGCGTGAATATGTTAGGCGATGCGATGCGCGACGTGTGGGACCCGCGTTTGCGGAGGGGGTAGCGGGCGCCGGATGACTGTCAGCCATGAGTCATTCCTATGCGGATGGCATGTTGACCAGGTAAACGGAAGGAATCTTCACTAAGAAACTATCTCAAAAAGCGCAGCGGGCACGGGTTCGTTCGAGGACGCTTGCCACCCTCTCCCATCGAGGGAGAGGGGACGAAGGAGCTTCCTCTCCCCTGGTGGGAGAGGATTGAGGAGAGGGGGAAATCATACGAATTACCACCGTCTTACACCCATTTTGAGATAGTTACTAAGGAGCAAACAATAATGGCTGACTCCTCTTGGGATGTCTTAATCATTGGTGGAGGACCTGCAGGACTTGCCGCTGGTCTTCATGCATCCTGGTTAGGATTGAGGACAGTAGTGTTGGAAAAGGCCCTTTTCGGAGGCCAAATCGCTAATGCGGAACGGATTGAGAACTATCCCGGCTTTGCAGAGGGAATTTCCGGCAACGATCTGGCTGTGCAACTGCGCGAGCACGGGCAGAAATACGGACTGCGGTCGGTAAACGCAGAGGTCATGGAAGTGGATTTGATGAGCGATCCGAGGATCATAACCACGGAAAACGGCGCAACGCGGGCTAAAACAGTAATTTTTGCGGGCGGCGCAGAATCTCGCGTTCTGGGGATTCCTGGCGAAGAGGAGTACCGAGGACGCGGAGTATCCACCTGTGCAACCTGTGATGGAGCGTTTTTTCAAGACAAGCCGGTAGCAATAGTGGGGGGTGGAGACACCGCATTGGATGAGGCGATTACCCTGACCAACTATGCCTCAAGGGTGATAGTGGTTCACCGCCATGAAGAACTGCGGGCTGCTCAGGCACTTCAGAACAAGACTAAGAATCAGCCCAAGATAGCATTTCTACCGAATTCGACAGTGGAAGCGGTGCAGGGAAAGCTTACCGTGGAGAGGTTGGTTGTGAGAAACACAGTCTCCGGCAAAACCGAAGACGTGTCGATCGCCGGTTTGTTTGTCTGCATTGGGAGCGACCCAAACACGAAATACCCAATTGCAGGTTTGTCCCTGGATAAAGCAGGACATATTCCGGTCAATCCTCGGATGGAGACAGAGATTCCAGGAGTATTCGCGGCTGGGGAGATCCGCCAACACTCGGTCAAGCACATTGCGGCAGTGATTGGTGACGGGGTCACAGCCGCTGCTGGCGCTGCCCGCTATCTCTCTGAACATTCATAAGCGGTCTGCTAAGATACATAGGCGAAACGCTGAGAGCTGTTAGGGCGAAGTCGTCACAAATTTGGGACAAATAAAGGTGAAACTAGTTGGGAGCAGAACCTAAAGACTTATATAGCGGGCGGATAGAGTTGGACGGAATCCGAGAAGTGCTGCGAATGTACACCCGCGCCCTCACGGGAATCAACACTCAGGTGATGACGTCGGAGGAGCTTTACAACAAGGGGTTGGGTTGGGTTTCGCTGGAGGCCCAGGAATTGGGCGGCGGAGCTATCCTCTTACCTGATGTGGTGGATGCGCTGCCTACCGCAGACCAAAACTTCCGCGTTTACAAAGCGTTCGCTACCCACCAGTCAGCGCACCTTGAAGTTGGCACCCTGCGGTTCTCCTTTGAGGAGGCCTCACGTTTATTCGAGGACCTGCGTTTTCATCTCCCCGAGCCAGCCAAAGATGAGGGCCAGTCCACCGCATTCGGTCGCTACTTTGCCGCATTTACCCATCATAAGCTGGCCATGGATATCTTCAATACTTTTGAGGACTTCCGGGCCAGTGGCTATCTGAACCGTGAGTATCAGGGGATTCGAGATAGCTATCAACAATTCCTGCGCGACATTCTCAATACCCGCCCGCACCTGGACATCTTGCCTTTGCGGGAAGCCGCAATGGAAATTCTTTTTCGGTACAGCATAGGATCGACCGTGCGTTACCGTCTTCCTGAAGAGTATCGACCGCTTATCTATCAATCAGCGGGCTTGATGAACCTATTGAAGGAATCTGATGCCGCTGTAGAAGACGCTGCCGAAGCTGCGATAAGGGCTTATTGCCTTCTGCGGCGAGTTCCCAATATCCCCGCATCAAAATATCCTCGAGATCACTACACGGAAGTTGATCTTTCGAGCGCGATCTACGATCTGGCTCACGATGACATGTCTTACTGGATAAGCGAGTTTCAGGAGGTCAATACCGGCGGACGAAGAGGTCGCCGTGGTGATCCTCTTGGACGTCCGGGCGAAGTAGTCTACAAAGGTATTCCGTCTGCCGAGTTCCAACGGCACCTTTCATTCGATTACGATGAATCCAACGCGCCGCGAGATCTGAGCCTAGATGATCTGGACGAACCGTTGCTCGAAGAACTTGACGCTGATTTCCAGGATGGGCTGCCTCAGACCATAAATCTCAGCATATTGGGGCGAAACCCGAGCCTGAATGGAAACGGCCATGGCGCCGTTGCCGATATTGAGCAAGAAACGGAACAGGTGCCGGGCTCTGCAATGGACCGCGGCATGTGCGAGGGCACAGCGGAAGCATTCATCTACCCCGAATGGGACTGCAGAGAAGAAGTTTACCGCCCTGATTGGTGCACCGTTTGGCAACGGACACTGAAGGAAGGCACGCCCGAGTTCTTTTTAGAAACCCTCGGTCGCTATAGGGATCTGGTCTCCACCGTAGAGAAGCGATTTGAAGCTCTTCGGCCTGACCCCTTCTTGCGACGCCGCGGCTTGGTGGACGGCGATGAACTGGACTTAGACCAGTTGGTTGAATCCCATGTCGAGAAGAAGGCAAGCGGCAGATTCAATGAAAAAATATATCAGCGCCGCCAACAATCGCAGCGACGAGTAAGTCTCCTTTTCTTGTTGGACATGAGCATCTCAACAGGAGAAAACATTGAGCTTACACGGAGAGAATTGGCCAACGCAGGGTGGGGTGCTTACGGAAACCAGGAAAACAGGCGCATTATTGATGTTGAGAAGGAAAGCCTGGTTGTTCTTACCTGTGCTTTGGAAAAGACGGGGGACCGGTATGGAATCTACGGCTTCTCTGGCCGCGGCCGGGACGGCACACGGTTCTACACGGTGAAGGACATGGCCGAGCCATTGGGTCTCTCCGTGATGGCGCGCATGGACACAATCGCACCCGTACAAGCCACCAGGATGGGACCGGCAATCCGTCACGCGACCGCGATCCTTGACGCGGAACCCTCCAGAACGAAAATACTCGTGCTCATCAGCGACGGTCAGCCGCAAGACCTGAATTATGGCTCGGACAGCGAAGGCGATGGACCGCTGACAGAGCGGCTGAACCCGATAGTTGAGCGAGAGTTAGAGAAGGAGTACGCCGTTACCGATACTCACAAAGCTCTCTCATTAGCTCGTTCGCACGGGATTGTTCCTCACCTGCTTTCAATAGACCGGCACGGCTACGACTATCTCCGGATTATGTGCGGAGGCTTCGGGTACGAGGTAGTTCACGACATCCGCATGTTGCCTCAGCGTCTAGTCTCTCTCTACAATCTTCTGACCCGATAACCGCAGTCGGTGGGATGCCGAATTCGCTGCGCTACAAAAACTCACGCGGGTTTGAAACCTGCCTTTTTGTATCTTAAAGGGGACGCGGCAGGCCGCACGGCTAAAATGTTTTGCAAGCTGCATAGGGGTCGTCATTCCAGCGCGGCTCCAGATACCGCCAGGACCCCGCAATTGCCACTCGGCGCGGACCTGCTGGGATGCTAGTGCGGAGCCGTGTTCTCACGAACACGCTAGGGATTGAGCGGGAGAGCAGCGCCACTACGATCACGGGATCGATGCGGCTCTCAAGGCCGTGCTATACGTCCGTGATTAATGAGTTCCGATTGCGACTCTTGTAGAGTGGCGCGCCCTGAAGAACAAGAATAAGAGATAGAGATCGACAAGCGCAGCCCCCACCAATACGACGTAAGCCGTTGGACTCGGGAAAAAACCAAGATCGATGAGCGTTCTTGATAGCCCAAATCCCACGACCCAGGCATCAAAGCTCATACAGATTCTTCGAAACGTTTCAGGATTCATGCGCCTGATGAGAAAAACGCCCGCTGGAAGCCCGATGGCAACGCTCGGAACTATCAAAGGTACGAGTTGAAGACTCGAGACGGTGTACAGCCCAAGAAAATAGTACGCAACGGCCGTGAGCGTTGACTCAACCACCCGCACAAGGCCGAGGGCGGCTCGAAACTCTTCCTTTATGAACCCCTGGTTGTTGAGCATAAGCGCAAGAGGGGGGCCCGATATGGTGGTGACCGCATAAAGCGTACCAACACCCAGACCAAGGGGCAGGGCGATCAAATGCTCCGCCTGTATTGGTCGTCGCACGCCAGCCGCCTGAAACAGAATAAGCGGAAGCAGAATGACATATGTGAAAAACTTGAGTAAACCAGGGTTTACCACAGAAAGTATGTAACTACCTACAAGGACACCGGGGACCAATCCGAGTAAAAGTGGGAGCATTCTTCTCCAGATTTTGGAGAAACTCTTCCGGTTTACCGCCAGTGTGTAGGCATTCAGCACGACTTCCACCAACACCAGCGCTGGACTCAAAACTCTGCTGGAATAGAAGAGGAGGGCAACCGGAACTGTAAGGGATGAAAAGCCATACCCAAGCGCGCCATTGATTGCGGCCGCAAACAGCGTAATGAGAACAAGGGTCACTGCGCCAGAATCGAAAAACACTGATGATCTCCTTGGAGCGTACAAACATAGAGTCCTAGCAGCACCAGGACTGGCGTTAAGACTATGTTTGATCGCAGTTGTTTACTTGCTTTGGTTTTGGGCGGCAATGAGTCCCAAGTCATAGCCAACGTGTATGCCGCACTCTTTTTGCTCCGGGTCAAGCTCCCACCACCAGCGGCCCGCTCGCGGGTCCTCATCTGGGCGCACCGGACGGGTGCAAGGTGAGCAGCCGATGCTCGGGAACCCCCTGTCGTGCAGACGGTTGTACGGAACCTCGTTTGCCCGAACGTAGTCCCAGACCTGATCGCTCGTCCAATCAGCCAACGGATTGAGCTTGATGATTCCGTGATGGACCTCGTCTATCTCGATCCTCTGGACACTGGTGCGGGTTACCGCCTGGTCGCGCCGTAACCCGCTGATCCAGGCATCCAGGTCATTGAGAGCGCGCTCCAGGGGCTCAACTTTACGCACACCGCAGCACAGCTTGCGTTCTTCCACGCTGTTGTAGAAACAGTTGTAGCCATGCTCTTTGACCATCCGGTCGATGACGTTCATGTCGGGATAGTAGGCAATCACTTCATTGCTGTATCGTGCCCGGATATCATCGATGACGGCATAGGTTTCTGTATGGAGTCGAAGCGTGTCCAGGGTGAAGACCTTTGCGTCAGGACTAATCTTAGCGATCATATCGATGAGGGTCACGTCTTCCACGCCGAAACTCGAAGAAAGCGCTATGCGGGGTTGGAAACGCTCCAGGGCCCATGCAAGCAACTCCTGAGGCTGGGCGTCTGCAAAGCGCAGATTGAGTTCGTCAATCTCTGAAGAAGTCAGCGTTGTAGCATCAATCATTTCTCATCCACTCCATTGTGCTCTTGGCGCACGGTGCTTGGCAGGCTGCAGAAAAACTCGAAAGCCGTCGCTTGTTGAGGCTCTCGGAACGAACGGCGGCGATGCCTTCGAGAGTCCTTTCAGGTCGTTCAGACTCTGAAGAGTCCTCAGACTCGATGAGATCTACGACCTCAGGCAACGCCGTAGGAGCATTCTTCAGCACCCTGTTAGATGGCGCACTCACCTTCGCCGCGCTCCAGGACATAGAGGCCGCTGCGCTCCCAGTCTTCGTAAAGCGCCATGTTCTCCGCTACCGGCCCTGCCCCCCGGAACCCTGCCAGCGCCGCCTCAAAGGCCGGATGTCCCACCCGGTCCACAAAGTCGTCGAACCCTTCGCCATCTTTGCGCTCACTCTGATAGAATTTCACCAGGTGCTCTACCGCATCCGGCAGTCGCTTCGCTGGGATCTTGGTGCTGACCCGCTTGGCGTACCGAAAGTCGCCCCCCTGATACCTGCCCCCTACGTACACCTCATACGCAGGCACCTGATGCCCTTCCTCCCCCTTCACCGCCGCTCCCTGGAACCCGATGCTCGCCAGGTGGTGCCGCCCGCAGCCGTTGGGACACCCGCTCAGTTTGATGTGCATCGCGCGCACCAGCGGGTCCTCTATCTCCATCTCTTCCAGGCGCTTACTGAGCGCTCGATTCGCCCCCATGGACGCCGTTATCCCCAGCTTGCAGGTATCCGTGCCGGGGCAGGAGGTCACATCGGTGATCTCGTGCACCCCGCTGCCCCCCAATCCCAGCTTCTGCAGCTCGCCCCACAGCGCAGCGAGCTTGTCCTCCCGCACCCATCGCAACGCCAGGTTCTGCTCCGCGCTCAACCGGGCCGCCCCGTTGCTGTAGTTCCTGCTTACTTTCGCCAAGCCTGCAAACTGCTCGCTCTTCAGGTCCCCTTGCGGCACTTTGAGATAGACTCCGTAATATCCCTCTTGCTTCTGCGGAACGGTATTCGTGGCCTTCCATCGCAGGAACGCCGGCGCTTCTTGCCCCGGCAACGGCGCGCTACCATCACTCTTGTAGGGGCCCAGCGCCCGCTCGTTGATGGCCACCATGTAGTCTTCCGGCTTTATCGGCTCTTTGGCCCACGGCTGCTGCAGCTCTGCTTCCACCAGCTCACGGAACTTATCGATGCCAATCCTATCCACCAGCACCTTGATGCGCGCCATTATCCGGTTCTTCCGCAGCTCGTCCGAGCGATTGAATACCTTCAGGATCGCCTCGCTCACCCGCAGGTAGTCCTCCACCGCCACAAACTGATATAGCGCCGGCGCACTGCGCGGCATGATGGCGCTCCCTCCTCCCACATGCATCCGGAATCCTTTGCGCGCCACCCCATCTATCTCCCGTATCTCCGCCACAAAGCCCAGGTCGTGGAACGGCGCCGTGGCGCAGTCCGAGGCGCACGGCGAGAAGGACGTCTTGAACTTGCGCGGCATGTTCTGGGTGAATGGCTTGCGGACAAAATACCGCACGTACGCCGTCAGATAGGGCGTCACGTCAAAAACTTCATCCTGGCACACCCCCGCCAGCGGGCACGACACCACGTTCCGCACCGTGTTACCGCAGGCCTCGCGGGTGGTCATGCCGACCCTGGACAGCTCCCATCGGATCTGGGCCGCATCCTCCAGGGTCATGTGGTGGAACTGGATGTTCTCCCGGGTGGTGATGTGGCCCTTGTTCAGCAGCGTGTAGCGTCCCGCAATCTCACCCAGTGTCTCGAGCTGCCGGGCGTTCACGATGCCGCCGGGGATCTTCACCCGCATCATCTGGGAGTCGGGCTGTCGTTGCCCGTATACCCCCTCCCGCAATCGGTACTGTTGAAAAGCAACAGGGTCGTTCTCGCCGCGTCGAAAGCGCTCAACTTCCGTGTCGAAGGTCTCAAGCTCTTCTTGTATGATCGGGATGATGGCGGTCTCTTGCATCTCGGGATTCATGGCCACTCCTTCCTTATCTCCAGAGGTATCCAGTCCCAAAGACGAGAAACACCTCATAATCATGTCTGAATATGGAAATCTTCTTTTAATTGACCGCTTTTGTCAATATCACAATGTGGTTGCATTGGTGTATAGTCGCCCCACACCGCGCCATGCTACCAAAGAATATTTATAAAGTCAATCCACAAACTTTATTTTGATATCCCAGGGCTTCGCTTGGACGATTTGTCTGCCATTGTGAGCACGAGAGGGGCAGACTCAGAAAGACACGAGCGCGATATCCTGAGTGGATATCGCGCTCGTAAGAAGCTGGCTCCCATTGCAGAGCGTTCAGTTCCGGTTCAACAAATCCCACGCTGCGGGCAAACGTCAGGCGGAAATCAGCACCCGGTTGAGACGGAGAGGCTTTTTCTTGAGAGCGAGAGATTCTGCCAGACCGGCGCCATTCCCCCGCAGCGTGGACGCGGTGCGAGCCGGCGTTTTGGCCCGTGAAGGCGCTTTCAGGCTCGCCTCTGGAGACGGCAGAGGCACGTCTACGCCCAACTGCTGTATGAGCGGGAGAAGCGCCCGCGCAATGACGGCTTCCCATGTATATAGCTCTGCCGCACGCCTTGCCGCCCGGCGCAGCCGGCGCTCCTCGTTCTGGGAATGCTTCAGCCGCAGCGTGTGGTGCACAATCTCACCGGGATCACTGGTCTGTAATCCAATAGAGTCGTGGCCGGGAGTCGCGTAATCTTCCCCGGTGCTTCCCACAAAGGCGATGCCTCCGACAGCCATGGTCTCAAGACCAACCAGGCCGAAGGGTTCAATGCCGCTGTTGGCCAGAACGGCGTCGGCGCTGTGGAAAAGCACGCCGCACTGCTCTTCAGAAAGATGGCTTTGAAAGAGCATTACGTCAATGTCAGATAATTCCTTCAAGACCGGCACCAACGCTTCTGCGCTGCCGTCCGAGACATCGACCATGCGTATCACGAGGCCCGCGTCAACAGCGTGCCGAAGGACCTCTTCCCCGTGGGGTTCCATGCCGCCTCGGACCAGAAACAAGGGACGCCGGCCCAACGCCTTGAGTCGGGCAACGGCGTCAACGGCCATCATCCACCGCTTGTCGGGATCCCAGCGGGCAACTTTGACCAAGACTGTTCGGTCCTTGAAGGTATGCGCAAGACTGGTGGAAATTTGGCGGCGTACAGGCGCAAGCCATGTTGAAGGAATGCCATTGGGAACTACTCTGGCATCCACTCCCTCACGCCACATGTGATGCTTCATATAGCGGCTGACCGTGGTGATGGTAGCGGCGCGCCGCAACTGCTGCCAGTCAATACGATAGAAGGAGAAGGTATTGTTAGCGTTCCACAGGAGATGCACTGCTTTCTGCCAGCCATGCTCAACCACCTTGCGGTGCAGCGCCACGACACTATAAGCGGTCTGCCATTCCTCCCCCAAGATCACCACAGAACCACCGCCGGCGATTTTCTGGGGCAGGAGTTGCTTTTCCAGCCACTCGGGCAGCGACCTGTTCCAGTCACTCAGCTTGCCTTCTTCGCCGTCGTAGACACCGCCCGGATGATAGGCGCTGATCCACTGCCCCCAGCGATGCAGATGCAGCTTACCTTCTTCAAGGACTTCATGGCCGGGCAAATTCGGATCGCCGATGAAAAACAGGTGCGTTTCGAAGCCCATGCTCGACAGGGTTCGTGACAACTCGGTCACACGCGTCCCCAGGCCGCCCGCGCGAGAGTAACGATCTGGCCCTTCAAAGCTTAGTAATATAAAGGTGAGTGAGGCTTGATTGCTGTTCATGTAATCCCTGTGCTTCCCATTCCTCATGGGGATAGAAAGTCCAGTTTCAGTCTTACAGATCCCACCGTGAGCTATTTCCCGCCTTTTCTGGGACGGGCAGAAGCCTTGCCGGATGCAGAACGAGGCTTTGGCGCGCTTGCTGTCTTGCGCTTTGGAGCGGGCGCCGCGCTTGCTTCATTATCCAGGCGCCACATGGACTCTGCGCGCAGCCAGATTTCCATGTCTCGACCACCGGGCATGCCTTCTTCCTTCCACAATCGGTACGCAATGTCTTGAATTTCCGCCTCGCGATCCATAATCCTCAACTCCTCTTCGTCCAAAACACCGGCATCTATTCAAATGGCCTAGCCTAACGATCAGGAGCTCGATTGGGGACATGGTTTACAGCACTTGAGACGACCCCCGCCATCTGACCCTGCGAAAAGGGTAACCTTCTCACAGTAATCTCACTAACACGGTCTGTCAATTTTGAGCCGCGAGGCCGCTGCATACAGATCAACTCGCACAGCGGCGGAGTTACTCCACGGGGTTGGTCGAGTTTGCTTATCGGTCAGGCCTGCTTGACGGCCAATCGGTTCAAGCAACACTCGACTTCACCCGCCGGGAACAACCACATCACAGGAACCGCAGGCAAATGCGCGGCATTCTCCGGCGTCACCGCCCTGTCTGGAACCACAGAGCCATGCGCATTCATTATGGCATAAGATTCTTACATATGATTACCAACGTGTGAAATTCATGTGAAATCTGCGGTTATTTTCGGTACGCGTGCTCCAGGTACTGGGACACCATACGTTGCGCGTTGAAATACGAGCCGTTGGCCGCAATGGTGGAACGCATAATGCGCGCATATCCCAATGGGTCATGGTAGAAGAGGGGCAGAATGATGCGCTCCAGCTTATCATAAAGGGATCTACTCTCCTCCTCCGGATCGCTCTCATCGTCCCAATCATCGCCTATGGACCACCCGGTCACTCCCTCCAAGTGACCCTCGATCCACCAGCCGTCCAAGACACTGAGGCTGGGAACCCCGTTCAGCGCCGCCTTCATGCCGCTGGTGCCGGATGCCTCATGGGGCTTCTGCGGGTTATTCAGCCAGAGGTCCACGCCAGAGCAAAGCACTTTGCCCAGACCCATGTCGTAGTCTTCCAGATAGACCACGGTTATTGCGTCCTGCAACTCATGGCCCGCATGGACGACATTACGGATCAGCCGTTTGCCGCCTTCGTCATGGGGATGGGCTTTCCCGCCGAAGATCAGCTGGATGGGTCCCACGTTGTGGACAATGCGCCTGAGCTTTTCAATGTCGGAGAAGATGAGATCGGCCCGTTTATACGGGGTAGCCCGGCGCGCGAACCCAATGGTGAAGACATCCATCGACATTGCTACGCCGGTTCGCCTCTTCACCTCAATGAGGAGATCCTCTTTCGCCCGCGCGTGGGCCTGCCGTATCTCGCTCAGAGGCAGCTTCACGGCATGCCGCAGATAGCGGTTGTCCTTGCGCCATTCTGCGAAGTACCGGTCGTAGAGCTCGCTGAAATAGGATGAGGCCCAGGTGGCCGCGTGCACGCCGTTTGTGATGGAGTTGATGGGGTACTCAGGAAAGAGGCTCTGAGAAATCTCTTCATGGCGCATGGAGACTCCGTTGATATAGCGGGAGAAGTACAGCCCGAGGTAGGTCATATTCAAGAAGTTATCCAGACAGCATGAGAAGGTTTCCAGAAGATCCGCCTTATCATCGCCCAGCACGCGGCGCGCCAAGTCCATGGGAAAGCGGTCGTGCCCTGCGGAGACCGGGGTATGGGTGGTGAACACACACTGGCCCCGCACGGCATTGATCTGATGCATCTTCGCGCTCTGCAGGCCCGACCCCCAGGTCTGCTCCTCCAGCAGGGCGAGGGTCAACAGGGCGGAATGACCCTCGTTCATGTGGTACGCCTGGATGTCGTGGTAGTCAAGGGCGCGCAGCATCGCGACACCCCCCAAGCCAAGCACCACCTCCTGGCACAGTCGGTAGCGCTCATCACCGCCATAGAGATACTCGGAGAGGGAGCGGTCGTAGTCGCTATTCTCGGGGAGCATGGTATCCAGGAGCAGCACCGGCACCTCGTAGCCGCGCACGCCTCGAATGAGGTAACGCCACGCCCGCACGTGCACCTTGCGCCCTTCAATGCTGATGATGACGCGCGGCTGCGTCTGCTCCAGGGTCTGCTCCGGAGCCCATTCATTGGGAGTCTCCGTCTGTTCGCCACGGCTGTCCAGGTGCTGGTGAAAGTAGCCCTTGCGATGCACCAGCGTGATCCCCACCAGGGGCACGCCCATATCGGCGGCGCCTCTCAGGGTGTCTCCGGCCAGAACGCCCAGCCCGCCGGAATACGTGGGAAGCTCCGGAGATAGGCCAATCTCCATGGAGAAGTACGCGACGGGATGAAAAACGCCATTGATTGCGATTGTGGGTGAAATCACCTGTTCTTACCAACTCCTTAACCTTCGGCATCCGGCCATCCTGTTGCGACGAGATAACGAAAATAGTGAAAAGGGATATTCACACACGCCGCGCAGGAAGGCCACTGAGACTAAATGACCAGGAGCTATTGTATCGCTCAACTGCCTTCTGGTATAGCAGGGCGCCGCGGGAAATCCGTTACGGTTCGAGCAGAGCGAGAACTATCGCCGGAGCGGGACATCTCGCCCCGAACGCCTGCCGTGCAAAGGTCTGGGAGTGTCATTCAGCGTCGCCATTCGTCTTTTGTATAGCTCAACTGATAATTTAGATAAATTAAACTATTAACATAGGTAGCATTAATCAATAGTATTTTCACGTGGCCTACCGGCCAACGATCTGTAGTACGGGCCTATTGCCCCACCACGAGACAGGAGAAATGCATGATCCGGTTTCGCATCCCCCACACCAAGCGTGTTCTAGGAACGATGGCAGTCGTCGCAGCGCTCTTTGTCTCCGCAGGTCCTATGCTGAACGTGGTCAAAGCGGTGACCGCCACCGGTACCATCCGCGCCTGCGTCACCGCCGCTGGTAATGGCAACAACGGCGGCCTCATCCGCATTATCGGCGCAACTGACTCCTGCAAGAATAATGAGTCGCTGCTGGAATGGAACATTCAGGGGATTCAGGGTCCCATCGGCCCCCAGGGGTTGCAGGGCGACACCGGAGCTACAGGCTCAACTGGTCTGCAGGGTCCCGCCGGACAGAACGGGGCCGATGGGGCAACTGGCCCCCAGGGGCCTCAGGGCCCACAGGGTTCACCAGGTCCCCAGGGACCCGCGGGACAGAATGGAGCGGATGGGGCAGCCGGGCCACAGGGCATTCAAGGCCCTCCCGGCCCGCAGGGTTCGCCGGGGCCACAAGGCCTCGCCGGACTTGAATGGAGTGGACGGCGCAACCGGTCCTCAGGGCATTCAGGGCATTCAGGGCCTGCCAGGCCCACAGGGTTCACCAGGCCCGCAAGGTCCCCAGGGTCCTTCAGGCGCGGGAATAGTGTCCAACTTCCAGTGTCCGGCCGGCCAGTTTGTCAATGGTTTTGACCAGACGGGCAGACCGCTGTGTGCCAGTGTTCCTGGCACACCAACGCCCACGCCGACCGGTGGCTGGGTCACCCAAACCAGCGGTACAAACGTCACCCTTCATGCCGTCGTCGCAGTTGACTCTAACATAGCGTGGGCGTCAGGAGGTGATTCCGTGACCGGTGGTGCCGGCACCGTGCTCAAGACCATCAACGGCGGCGCCACCTGGGTCACCCAGACGTTGCCAGCCAACACGACCATGGTGGTCGGCGTAGCCGCTGCCGACGCCAGCACCGCCTGGGCTGTGGGCATCAATGGCGGCGTGATCAAGACCATCAACGGCGGCGCAACCTGGACTTCGCAGCAAGATGCGGTCGCTCAAATATGCCCCGCGTGCGAGCACTTCACCGGGGTCGCCGCGGTCACCCCCAACACCGCCTGGGTCATCTCCTCGGCGGGGAGGATCATCAAGACCACCGACGGCGGCGCAAACTGGATCTTGCCGCGTCTCGGCGACGGTACCGACCTCAACGGGATCATGGCGGTGGACGCGAACACGGTCTACGTCGTGGGCGGGGCACCCCTTTTCACCCTCAAGACCACAGACGGCGGCACCACCTGGTCCACGGTGCAGAGCAGCAACACGAACTCCAACTATATGGTGGCCGCGGTGGACGCCCTGACGGCGTGGACAGCAGGCGATGCTGGCATTTACAAGACCAGCAATGGCGGCACCGGTTGGTGGGATACACAGGCATGCAATGTGCCGGGTAGCCCCGGCAACTGGCGCGCCATCGCTGCGGCGTCCGCGAGCACCGCCTGGGTTGGCGGTGTCGGCGGCACTGTCTGCAAGACGACCGACGGGGGTGCCACCTGGACTCCCCAAACTAGCAACACCACAAGCACGCTCCACGGTATGGCAGCGGTGAACGCCGGCACACCTGTAGCTTGGGCGGTAGGAGATAACGGCACGATCCTCAAGTCAACGCAATAATCCGCAAGTGTTGGGGCCTCAAGCGCGCCGCTGCTCAAATGAGCACTTTTGATTGGCTTGGGACCTTTCTTCCGCCGCATCGTCTACGGGGAATAAGGAGGGCATGGGGCTGTTCCTACATAGGACGGTCAGCTATCCGTGATGCGCCGATAATGTGAGGGGGTTGCCGGGTTGAGGAACGTGTACGTGAGTTTACGCGCAACACTGTGAGCACCTCCCCCGCCCAGATTGCGGAGCTTGTCCTGAGCCTGCCGAAGGGTCGCTACACTCCTCGCAAAGACGGGGAGACGAGACAGGCGCCCCGGCACAAGGAGCGGCTGAAGGCGTAGCCCCACACCGTCATTGCGAGGCCCGATACTTCGGCAAGCTCAGTACAGGCTCCGGAGGGCCGTGGCAACCTGGGGGAGGGAGCGATGCCCCGTCAGTTTACGCGCAACACTGTGAGCACCTCCCCCGTCCGGATTGCTTCGTCACTACGCTCCTCGCAATGACGATTTGGGGCCTTTTCGGTGACAACACACTCCGCGCCCCTTTTCATCCCCTCGGGATGACCGGGATGACCGGCAGGACTACGTGGCTGGGGCGCGCGGCATCGTGGTAGATGGTGTTGTCGGCGGGAACGGCCGGACCGGGCCGCCCCTGGGGCGCGCCGGTGTTGGGGTTCACGTCAAAGCGGGGGAAGTTGCTGCTGGAGACGTCGATGCGAATACGGTGTCCCGCCTTGAAGAGGTTGCTGGTGGGATAGAGGGTGATGGTCAGGGGATAGATCTCCCCCGGCTCCATCAGCTCCTCTTTCTCAAAACCGTTGCGGAAGCGCGCCCGCAGGATGCCGTCACACAGGTTCATGGCGAAGCCCAGGGGATAGTCCAGGTTGGGCGGCGACACGTCCACCAGCTTGGCCGTGAAGTCCGTGTCCCGCGCCGTGGATGAGACCCACAGCCTGACGGAGACTGGCCCGCTGACCTCCACGTCCTGCGCCAACGGCTCCGTCTGGAAGACCATCACGTCGTGGCGGGAGGCCAGCGGGAGATAGGGCGGTTTGCATGCGTAGAAGTCCGCACGCTCTGTCTGGTCATACGCGCCCTCGATGATGACGCCCGCGCCGGAGGAGATGTTGCCGCCTATGGTCGGCGCCGGGCTCAGCGGGTCGAAGCGATAGCTGCTGGAGCTGGCTGCGTCGGCGGGCTTGTGCGAGGTCAGGTCGCCGCCGGCGTGAAAGTAGTATTCCGTGTAGCGCGTGCGGGTCAGGGGCCACTCCCGCTCCTTGCGCCAGATCCCGCCGTGGTTCATCCGTCCCTGGGCGTTCCTGCGGCCGTCGCCGCCGCCCATGACGAATATCCACACCGGCGGTTCCTCATCGATGCCAGAGTCCACGCCCTTGAGCCACCTATCGAACCAGCGCAGGTGCAGGTCATTGAAATCCTCCGCCAGGTTGCCCGACAGCGCCGCATCCGGGCCGAAGTCGACATCGCCGGCGTAGGTGCGGTCCATGGTGGCGCTGCCGTGGGTCCACGGGCCAATGATGAGCATCGAATGCGCCTTCTTCACCCGCTTCCAGTGGACGAAATTGCTGGTGGTGGATAGGGTGTACGGGTCAAACCAACCGCTCTGGTGCACCGTCGGCACGTCCGAGATGCGGTCATAGAACACCTCGGCATTGATGCCGGCCTGCTTCCAGTAGTCGTCGTAGACGCTGTGCTCCCACATCTCCAGAAGATAGCCCTCATACTCCGGCAGGTGCGCCAGGGGCGAATGTCCGCGCTTGAAGGGGAGGCGAGTCATCCAGTCCCTGAGGTTTGCCTGGGACAACGCCGCCTTGATGACAGGGTCAGATTGCGCGGCGGGACTCTGCTCCCCCTGCGACCACGCCCAGGTGAGCTGCTTCAGCTCCAGCGCGCCGCCCTGGCGGATGGCAGACATATACCCGTTGTAGAAGCCGCCGCAGTTCAGATACATGCAGGCCAGATGCGGCGGATTGAGGGTTGCCGCCGCCATCTGCACGTGGGCCAGGTACGAGGTGCCCATCATGCCGACCCTGCCGTCGCTCCAGGGTTGGGCAGCAATCCACTCGATGGTGTCATAGCCGTCCGGCCCCTCGCCGGTGTACTTGGTGAACACGCCCTCAGAAGCGTAGCGCCCACGCACGTCCTGGATGACCGTCACATACCCGCGCTGCGCGAACCAGGGACCCACCTCCGCATTGCCTTTGTTGTAGGGCGTGCGTATCAGAACGGCGGGCATCTGCTGAGCGAGGCGCGCGCCGTTCTGAGTGGGGAAGTAGATGTCCGCTGACAGATGCGCGCCGTCCCGCATGGGAACCATGACGTTCTGTTCCGTCTGCACGTCGTAATCTGCCCGGGAGCGCTGGCGCAGCGTGGTGAGCATGGCGGCCTCCTTTGGTCACGGGGTAACTGCCCGAAAGGTGGCCTGATCATACTGACGGGAGACCAGAAGGTCAATCGGGATGAGAATAAGAGAGCGTTTAGCAATAGCACAAAGGAGTGTCATTGCGAGGCCCGCTTTGGGCGGGCCGTGGCAATCTCAGGAACACCACCGGCGCATGAAAAACAAGCAATGGTACCCCCTCCCTCCTTCGGCAAGCTCAGGACGGCGTCTAGCTCCCTCCCACCAGGGGAGGGAGGATGGATTCACCCTCTCCTTCGACGGGATGGTAGAGAGAGGGTGCTGACATTTTCACAGCAGTCTTGGCGAATAGCGGCGGACTGAAGGGCCTGCGACAGCAACGCCCTCAGTTTACGCCAGCGGACGGATGCCAGAACCCGGCCCCCCCGTGCCTTCTCGCACACCGCGGGCCGTGGCCTCGTCCACGCCCTTGGCCCAGCGACGCTTGAGCGGGTCGCTCACCGTGAAGGAGAACCGGCCGATCTTCTCGATCTCCATGTCGATCTTTTCGCCGTCCTGCATCGCGCCGAGACCCTGGTGATTGGTGCCCATGAAGAGGATGTCGCCGGGGTTGACCGTCACGTAGCCGGTGAACCACTCCAGGCTCTCACGGATGCCCCGGGCCAGGTCGGCGGTGCTGTAGTTGGGGCGCAGCTCGCCATCGACCCAGAGCCGCACCCGCAGGTTGTAAGGATCGGCGATCTCGTCTTTCGTCACGATGCACGGGCCGATGGGGGCAAAGGTGTCGAAGGACTTGCCCATGGAGCCGCGGCCGCCGGCGCCGTCGATGCGAGCGGACACGTCCACGCCGCAGGTGTAGCCAAAGACGTGGCCCATGGCATCCGCAGGCCTGATATTCTTCCCCTTCTTCCCGATCACCACCACCAGCTCGGCCTCGTGGTGGAAAATGTTCGTATCATGAGGCGGCAGCACGCATACGCCGTCAGGATCGAGGATGGCCTCCGGCGACTTGAGGAAGCCCCAGGCATCGCCGATCTCTCTCTGCCCGAACTCGCGGTTGTTGCCGCCCATGCAGATGATTTTGCTGGGTTTGGGCAGTGGCGCTCGCAGACGCACGCTGGAGAGGGGCGCTCCCTTGCCGTCCTTCTGGAGCTTCTCCAGCGCGCCGCGATACTGCTCGAACGAGGTGATCAGGTTCTCCATGGTCAGTTGCGGCGTCACGCTGAAGAGCGGTCGAATGGCATCGCTGATATCGATGACCGTGTCGTCTCTCAGCACGCCGGGGGTGTAGTCGTTGTACAGCACGAGTTTCATGTGCATCCTCCTTCAAAAAGTGACCTTTTATCGCACCCTCACAGGGCCATCCCATCCCAATAGGCCTTCAACAAGCGCAACAGAGCGCTCACCACATAGCGCAGCCAGCCGGCGAGAGGACTGATCCCACCATCCAACGAGAGAATAAACAGAGAGGCCGACGCGCGCATCAGCCTCTCTGCCAAATTATTGCCCTAACCCTGCCCAGTTCCCCGGCAAGCCCGCACGGGTACGGGGAAATTAGGCGATTATCGGCCCTTGAACACTGGCTCCCGCTTCTCCACGAACGCCCGCGGGCCTTCCTTGCCGTCCTCGGTGCGGGTGGCGATCTGGTAGTAGAGCTCGCCCAGCTCCAGGGAGCGATACATATCCAGGTCCTGGGTGCGGGTTGCCACGCGCTTGATGAACTGCAGCGCCAGGGGAGCGCCCTTGGTCAGGTTGCGGCAGAACTCTCTGGCCATCTCCTGGAACTTATCGACAGGATAGACCTCCAGCGCGTAGCCGTACTCCTTGGCTTCCTGCGCGGTGATGAGGCGGCCCGACCACATCATCTCCAGCGCCCGCTGCATCCCGACGATGCGGGGCAGGAAGTACGCGCCGCCGTTGCCGGGCGACCACCCCATGCGGATGTAGGTCATGCCCACGCGGGCGGTGTCGGCCATGAGCCGGATGTCCGACATAGTGGCAAGGTCCATGCCCGCACCCGCGGCGGGGCCGTTAATGGCGGCAATATAGGGCTTGGGGAAGTCCCGCAGGTTGCGGGCAATGCGGTGCACCCCGTACTTCATGCTGTCGATGCCTCGCCAGACCGGGTTGTCCTCCGGCTGGGCAGGAGCGGCGTTGCTGGCCCGGGCCGGGCCGAGGTTGGCGCCCGAGCAGAAGCCGCGGCCCGCGCCGGTCACCATGAGCACCTTCACGGCCGGATTGCTGCGGCAGTGCTCGATGGCCTCCACCCAGCTATCCAGCATCTCGCCGGACATGGAGTTCATGGACTCCGGGCGGTTCAGCGTCAGCACCGCCAGGCCGTTGTCCTCAATCTCAAATAGAACGTCCTTCAGGTCCACAGCGTATCCCCTTTCGATGACGATGTTGTCCGCACCCGGCCATGGCGGCCCGAATGGCGATTGCGCGCATTATAGGAAGGCGAGAAGGAGGTGTCAACGTCAAGGTGGGATAAGGAGATAGGGCGCGGCAAAAGAATTGCCCCCAACTTCGTGAAGCCTCTGCCGCAGGCACACTATCGCTTGAAGCGCCGCGCCCGCTATGCGCCCCGACAAAATACCCTCCCTTTCGGAGCATACACTCCGAGTGGCTCTCCAAAAATCGGGCCGGACGACTCGCTCTCCCACCTCCGAGAACTTCTAGGTTGAAATTGCTTCGCTAAGCGCCCATATACTCTGTAACAATGTCCCACAAAGGGAGATGTATTTGATAATGAGCTTAAATCAAGCAGTCAAACCAGCGAGCGAGTTACGCAGTGACTGGCGGTACGGTAACCGGCGCCGCATAATGATTGTGCCGGCTCGCTAGGGAGGCCACTCGCGGATACTCAAATGCCAATTTCCATGTCGCATGCCCCGATTCCAGACTGGTTGCCTTGCAACGTTTACATTGATGGTCAATACGTCCGAACCGAGCTCAGGAACGCGCAGCAGAATGACGCATTCGATCCGTTGCGACTTGCTCACCATATTCTGGCTAATAAGGAAGCAAAGGGCGTATACGGTCGACCTCTAGCTCTGAGTAGGGTGTTCTACTACGACGCCACTGACGAGTCCTCGGCAAACTCACAGGCACAAGAACAATATTTGTCTCGCGTGAATAGACTTCCAGACACTCACGTCGAAACGGGCTTTGTGCGACAAGGGAGAGGAAAGCGGCGCGAGCAGAAAGCTGTTGACGTGAAACTCGCTGTTGCGGCTCTTGAAGCCGCATTCTTCAGAGGAGTTGGAGCTATCATCATTGTTGCTGGGGACGCTGATTTCACGCCAGTCTCAGAAGCCATCCGCAGAGCAGGTCCCCACGTAATCGTAGTCGCCTTTGAGCAACACTTATCCCCTGAACTTCGTAACTCTGCGGATCGTGTCTTGTTTTTGCCTGAACCGCCTGACGATCTGTATACACCACTTGCCTAGTCTTGCCGTCCACTTTGCGGTTCTCTAAGGAATTGAACCTCCGGGCGCGTGTCCAGGAAATCCCCTGTTCCGCAAAACCTCTGGGCGTTTCCTGGACACGCTGGCGCACTCGCTAGTAGTAGGTGCCCCTTGCTAATTTCGATGCGTCAGGACCAGTCCAACTGCTGGAGGGATTAGACGCGCCCGCATGGAGCAGAGACAAGCACCACGTCGCCTCGCGCAAGCGGCCGACCTGTGGTCACACCGGCTCCCCATCAGACACCGAATAGATCTCGGGCTCCTCGTTCAGCCAATGGAAGGCGCCCCCATGTTGAATGACCGCAGCGAGCTGCTGAGAGCTGAGCTCTTCCTCAAAGCTCGCTGTGCGCACCGGGTCGCCGCCGGCAAGAAGATATTCCACATAGTCTTTGATCAACCAGGCCACGGGCGTTCTGCGACGCGCGGCGTAGCGGCGCAGCGCCTCCAAACGCTCCTGATCCAGTTTGATATTGAGCTGCGACACAGCTACCACACTCCTGAGTTGAAGGTAGTGACTACTTCATTTACGGTGGGCCAAATTAGCACCCGCTCGTGGTGAGCTTGTCGAACCACGAGCCGCTCGCCCTTCGACATACTCAGGATGAGCGGCAACAATTCCTCCCACCACAAATGAAACGATGGGTGAATACATTCGGCTATCCCAGTATACCAAAAGACATCCGAAAACTTGTTTGTTAGGGAGATTGCACATTTCTACCCAATGACCTCGTGCCACACCTCCTGGACAAAGCCACGCTCGTCCGCATGCAACTGCCGACAAGCGATGCAAGAATGAGCCGACCGCCCCCCTCACTTCCCCGCGCCCACAAACATCCGCGCCTCCTCGCACAGGGCGCGCATCTCGGCCTCGCCGGCGGGGTCGAGGGCGACCCACTCTTTCATGACGCGACCCATGCCGGGGTCAAAGGCCGCGCCCTGGCCGGACGCTGCCAGCGCATCCACCCGGGCCCTGGGGAGCTTGACCACCAACTTACCCTTGTAAAGACAGGCGAACACCTTGCTGCCGGTCTTGAGGGTCGGCGCGCCGAACATCTTGGCCAGGGTGACGCCCGGCTGAGAGAGGAAGTGCTGGGTGATGGACGTGAAGGTCTCTTCAGGGTTCATACCCATACCCCACAGCAATTCGACCTTACACCGTCTCGTACGCCTCTTCCCGGCTATTGCGTCCTACGCCTATCCTGCGGGCCATGATGAGCTTCTGCACGTCCGCCGTGCCGCCCGGATGGACGCCAATGATGCCGGAGCGCTGCTGCCCTTCGGCGTAGCCCTGTACCGCCCCCCACTGAGGGTCGGTCGTTAATGCGCTGTATCCCAGGGCAAGACCGACGGCATTCGTCATCCACAGGTGCGTCATCTTGCCGCAGTAGGAAGATTGTGAGCCTTCGTAAGCCCGTTTCTGTCGGGCGTGGCGGATCCAGTAGTTGCGCAGGCCGAAGAGCCGGTCAATCTCGGTGCGCGCCCATACGTCCATGAGCTGATCCCGCGCCTGGCGGTCCTGCATAAGAGGCACATCGTCTATCTTTGCTTCCTGGCAGTATCGGAACAGCCGCTCCCGAAAACGGTTCTTCCCGATGCTCCCGCCGCCGCCATGCTCCAGCTCCAACCCCGTGTTGGCCACTTTCCAGCCGTTGCCCTCTCCGCCCACCAGGTTGACAGCCGGGACACGGACATTGTCGAAGAAGATGCTGTTCTTGTGGCCGCGCAGGCCGCCGTTCTCCTCGCCGCCGCGGCCCATCAGGTCCAGGGGCATGATGGTGACGCCCGGCGCCTTTGCCGGAATGAGGAAGAAACTTGTGTTCTGATGGCGGGGAGCATCCGGGTCGGTGACGGTGATGGTCCATATGAAGTCTGCGCCGTGGGCCTCCCCTATCCACATCTTCTGGCCGCTGATAACATACTCGTCGCCATCTCGTGCGGCTCTGGTCTTGATGCTTGCAAGGTCGGAGCCCGATTCAGGCTCAGAGAGACCAAGCCAGGTGACGCACTGGCCGCGCAGGATCGGCTCCAGGAAGAGCTTCTTCTGCTCCTCCGTGCCATAGAGGAAGAGGTTGGGCACTGCGCCAAGCTGGGCTCCGGCGTCGTAATAGGGTGGAAGGCCGAGATTGTACCCGTCCATCTCCTCCCGCAACACGGTCGACAAGTCCATGCTCATGCCGCCGCCGCCATATTCTTTGGGCATACCAGGCCAGAGCCATCCCTTTGCGCCAAGCCTTCGGCCCAACTCACGGTATTTCTGATAGAGTTCCTCACTCTCCGCTTCCGCCATTCCAAGACGCGGACTTTCCGTGGGGACGTTTGCGCTTAGCCAGTCACGCACCTCCTTACGGAAAGATTCCTGTTCACCGGTATATTCGATTGTGAATTCCACAGATGGTCTCCTTTCAGAACAAGGCGAGGCGTCCACCAAGCCGCTATTACGGAGGGATATGAAACGTATCGAAAGAATACGGTATGTCGATGAGAGCGTCAACGGCAAGCGCGTGCGCTACGCGGCCAGCGAAAGCGCCGTGGCTCCCAGGGCCGTCAGCGCCACAACCAGCCACGGCGGCGCCCGCCACATAGCCAACAGGCCAAACGCGGCAATGGCCAGGACGAAGTCACCCGGCGAGAGGATTGCGCTGGTCCACACCGGGGTGTAGAGCGCGGCGAGCAGCAGGCCCACCACCGCGGCATTGATGCCCCGCAGCGCATTGCGGAAGTCTGTGCGAGAGCGTAGGACGTCCCAAAACGGCAGCGCGCCCACCACCAGGAAGAACGACGGCAGGAAAATGGCCGCGAGCGCCAGCAGGCCACCGGCCCAGCCGTTGGGCGTCTGTGACATCACCGCGCCCAGGTAGGCCGCAAAGGTGAAGAGCGGGCCGGGCAGCGCCTGTGCCGCGCCATAGCCGGCCACGAACTGCTCGGTGGTGAGCCAGCCGGTCGGCACCACCTCGGCCTGCAGCAGCGGAAGCACCACGTGTCCGCCGCCGAAGACCAGCGAGCCGACCCGATAGAAGCTGTCGAACACCTCCAGCGCATGGCCCGGCGCAACCTGCCGCGCCAGCGGCAGTCCGATGAGCAGTCCGAAGAACAGCGCCAGGGCAATCACTCCCGTCCGGCGGCTCACAGGAGAGCGCGCCGTAGGTTGCGTCAGTTGCGCGACGTCCGGCGCTTTCAGGTCGTTCAGACTCTGAAGAGTCCTCAGACTCGATGAGAGCCGCCAGCCGACCACTCCACCCAACACAATGACCAGCACCTGCCCGGCGGAAAAGGGGAACAGGAGCACTCCTGCCGCAGCCATGATGGCGATGGTCGCCCGCGCTTTATCGGGGCAGAGGGACTGGGCCATGCCCCATATCGCCTGGGCCACCACGGCCACGGCCACGACTTTCAGGCCATGCAGCCAGGCAGCTCCCTCGACGGAGAAAACCTCCACGCCATACGCGAAGGCGAGCATCAGCAGCGCGGAGGGAAGGGTAAACCCCAACCACGCAGCAATGCCTCCCAAAATCCCGGCCCTGGTGATGCCGATGGCGATGCTCACCTGACTGCTGGCCGGGCCGGGCAGAAACTGGCACAGCGCAACCAGGTCTGCATACGCAGCCTCGTCCAGCCACTTGCGTCTGATGACGTACTCCTCGCGGTAGTAGCCGAGATGCGCAATCGGCCCCCCGAAGGAGGTCAGTCCCAGGCGCGTGGAAGCGACCAGGACCTCAAGAAGCCGGGAGAGATAAGCGGAAGTCTGCGGTTCAGGCACAGCCATGCGAGCATCGAGGATACACCCTCTCCCTCGATGAGCGTTGCACTAAAAGCAGTCGGCTTGTCATGCTGAGGCACGAAGCATCTGGCGGGGGAGGACTGCTCCGTCAGCAAAATGTCTAATCGAGGCTAAAGACCTTGACCGGCCCACCCACCACCAGATTCTTCGTCGCTCCGCTCCTCAGAATGACAATTGAGGCACAGCCACCTCGATGGGGGATGGTGAAACATATTCGTCTGCCTACGTTTCATCCTCTCTATGTCCATCTCTTGCGTGGTAGTCGTTAATCCTTCTGCCGGAACTGCCAGAGCACGCCATGAGTGTCGCCGGGGTGAAGGAAGATCTGGGTGCCCACCTCCACGACGCGCGCGCCGCGCTTCTTCAGGTCGTCGGCGGTGGCTTTGACATCATCCACTTCTATGGTGATGGTGTGAATGCCCTCGCCCTTCCGCTCCAACGTGCGGGCAATCGCGCTATTCTCTCCGAAAGGCTCCACCAGTTCGATGAACTGGCCGGTATCGCCGATGGGCACCACCACTCGCTTGATGCCAAGATGCGGTATCTCCTCCGGTCCGCCTTCCGCTTTCAACCCCAGCTTCTCCTCGTAGTCCTTGGCCGCCTGAACCACATCCTTCACCGCCACCACAGCGTACCAAATTGATTTGTGCACTTTATCCCTCCATGAATAATAATGTGTTAACGAAGCCTTAGGGCGCTCTTAACGTACAGGGCATATAGTAGCCGCGGCATCGCACCCGCACAAGGGTGACGGCAATCAGAATGACGTCACCTTGGACATCAGGTATAGTTTCACTGACGTATTCCAAGAGGAGGAGTGAGTAGATGGAGGATCTTCCGCCGCTGCGCCGGGCCCTGGTGGGCGAGGTCGTCGGCACGTACCTGCTTGTCACCATCGGCACCGGTTCTGTGGCGGCAGCCGTCCTCACCGGCGCGCAGGTGGGCCTTTGGCAGGTGGCGGTTGTCTGGGGCTTTGGCGTCACCCTGGCCATCTATGCCTCGGCCGCGCTCTCCGGCGCGTACCTGAACCCGGCAGTTACACTCGCGTTCGTTCTGTTGCGACGCGACGTTCTTCCCCTCTCCCGGTTTCTGCCATATGTCTGCGCGCAACTGGCCGGCGCTGTCCTGGCCGGCGCGACCATTGCCGCGCTTTTCTGGCCCTTCCTCCTGCGGTTTGAGGCCGAGAAGAACCTGGTCCGCGGCGCGCCGGGCAGCGAGCTGTCCGCGATGATCTTCGGCGAATACTTCCCCAACCCGGCCATGTTTGGCACCGACGCCGCGGCGCGGGCGCTGGTCTCGCCGCTGCATGCAACCGTGGTAGAGGGGTTCGGCACCGCTGTGCTTGTCTTCGTCATCTTCGCCCTCACCTCACGGCGTAACCGTGCTGCGCCTCAGGGGAACCTGGTTCCTTTCTTCATCGGCTTCACCGTCGCGGTGCTTATCAGCCTCTTCGCGCCCATCACCCAGGCGGGATGGAACCCGGCCAGGGACTTCGGCCCGCGCCTCGTCGCGTTCTTCCTGGGCTGGGGCAGCATTGCCATTCCCGGGCCGGAAGGCGGGTTCCTGGCGTACATTGTCGGGCCGTTAGTCGGCGGGCCTATCGGAGGGCTTGTGTGGAGGCTGGTTGGCGGCAGGGAACACGACCAATGATTGAGCGGCGACGGGTCCTCTTCATCTGCACCCACAACTCGGCACGCAGTCAGATGGCCGAGGCCTGGCTGCGACACATCGCAGGCGAACGATTTGACGTCCACAGCGCGGGGACGGAGGCGACGAACATGCGCCCGCTGGCTGTTCGCGCGATGGCGGAGGTTGGCCTGGATATCTCCCAACAGAAGAGTAAAACGCTGGAGCGTTACCTTGGCCAGCCCTGGGACTACGTCATCACCGTGTGCGATGAGGCAAACGAAGCCTGTCCCGCGTTCCCCGGCGGCAGGGAGCGCCTCCACTGGTCATTCCCCGACCCATCGAAAGCGGCTGGGCCTGAAGAGCAGCAACTTATGGTGTACCGGCAGGTGCGGGACGCCATCCGAAGACGTATCGACGAGTTTTTTGGCGATCCGGGGGCGGCTAGATAATCACGCCTACGGGGGAACGCTTCCCTCGCAGCGCATTCACCTCTTCCTGGGAGAGGAGCTGATCCGGCGGAAGGGAGAGCGCCTGCGAGGCAGCCCCTACGGCGTGCGCCCAGGTGCATCGATTCGCAAAAAGCATCCCGTTGGTGTCCAATGTCCCTCCGTGATTAATGAACCCAAGCCCGACGGTGCTCTGACCCGTGTCCAGCCGGTGAAGCACGCCCAGCAATGGTTCAGGACGGGTGTGGGTGAGGAAGACGCGCGCCTGAGCTGAGTCGGGGAACAGGCGGCGCACAATGTCATCTGAGACAACATGCTCGGCTTCTCCACGACTGCGAGCGGGTCGAAACCGGGCCGGCTCCAGGATAGCTATGACCCTATGAGGAACGTTCCGCAGGGCAAGTCGTTTTGACGCCTTCACCGTTTCCATCAACTGGTAACTCCCGACGGCGGCCAGCAGAAGCCGAGCCTGTTCTTGCTTGTATCCTGCCCAGGAAAGTTCTAGCGCGCCCTCTGCATAAAGCTGCGCCGCTTCCCCAGGAGTGAACATATCAGGGATGGAGTCGGCTTTCGACGCCACCAGCGTCCAGATCTGTCCCTGGGTCTGGTAGACCTGGCGCATCACCTCTGCGGCTGTGTTGTAATCGAGCGGAAAGAGCACTCGAGAGACGTCGGAGGTCTCGCCCATGAGGGCTTCCGCCATGACCGGGTCCTGGTGGGACTGCTCGTTCTTGCCGTTTTCCCAGGTGTGGGAGGTCAGCGCCAGCGGAATCGAAAGCCACTTCTGGGGCCGCCCAAGCTCATTACAATGATTGGCAAAGATGATCTCCTGGCGCACCGCCCCGTGCATCTTCGCCCCAAAAGCTTCGTAGGTCACGATAATGTTGATGCCGCCCTTGTTGGCCAGCGCCGCGGAAGCCACCGCCTCCTCATTGAGCGCCGTGATCACATGGCCGAGCACCGATTCAGGCACGCCCTCCTCGGGAGCGGTCACCCGAAACTTCAGGGCCTCCAGGGTCTTGACCATTCTGTTCGACTTCATCTCGTCGGGGTTGCCCACTCGCGGCCGAAGCTGCGGGTTTGCCTGAACCGTCGCGATAAAGACATCGTCCACCGCTTTCATAGGCGACGACTTCGCCAGCTTGCCAAGGTCACTGCGGTCTGAGGAGACGGCGTGGAACTCCGGGGTTGGGACAACGGAGAGCTTCACATTGCGGTGGGCAAGAGGATGATCCATCTCTTGTAGACGTTCAGAGTGGGCGTGCTGCTGGAAGCGTTCTATCGCCCCGTTCAGCTCCGGCGCTGGGGCCCAGAGACGTCGCGCGCTGCGGTTGAACCGGCGCGCCGCCACAGGATCGAGGGACGGGTTTGTTCCCAGTGGCAGGTTATGGGCGAGGTTCGTGCCAGCGCCGAAGAAACCTGCGCCCTTGGGAGCATCCGCAATGCCATAGGGCAGGAACACAGGATAGCGCTTCCGCCCTGCCTTTACGTCGCCGGCATCGGCGGTGAGACGACGCTCTTGCTCGTAGATTGCCCAAACAAAAGCTGCCGGGTCACGACCGTCGAAGACGATGGGGTCGAAGTTGTTCAGTCGGAGGTGCCGCTGGAACCAGTCTGCGCCTCCTGACTGAGACATGGTCGTCCGCTGGTCAATACGGCGTCCGTTCTTGATCATGATTGGCGCCACGAGCCCGCAGTCTTCAGCCCGCCACCAGCGCGGCGCCCAGTCGCTGCCCCGCTGCTCCTCGAACGCGCCATCGCTTAAGAAGACCACCAGGCGCTCCCCGGGCAGCGGCATATGGACATATTGCAGCTCGGCAAATCCCAGGTAGCCGCCTTCCGCCATGCCTCCGGCGGTATTGGCGTTCACATGGCTGCCCAGCGGCGAATCCTGCTCTCCCTGCTCTGTCAAGCGATACGAATAAAAGTCCTGAACGTAGCGGCTCAAGCCCTCATCCGTCACCGTGTACCGTTGAGCATGCGCTGGAGTCATGTTGCCAACCAAGAGGTTTACTGAGTCTATGGCTGCAACTGCGTGGCCCTGGCCCATGAGCCATGAGCGGGTGATGCCTGTAATCGCGTTGATGGCGAGATAACCCACATAGGCGGGAACCATGTTCAGCGCGCCGCCGGTGTGTCCCTCCGGTTTTTCGTTGAAGTCTTCACGTTTCAGCTGCCTGCCGTCCAGATAGACGCGCTTCGCATAGGTCTCGTGTGCTACGAGCCACATGGCAGCGTTCGCCAGACGGTCCGCCGCGTACAGCACGTCAAAGAGGGGCACACCGTCCCCGGCGACCCTCTCTGACCCGAGGGCTTGTGCCATCGCATACACGCGGGCCTGCGTCCGGGCAGTATGGCGAATAGCGCCGTACCCTTTAGCCCAGCACGCAAAGGATGGGTCAAGCCGCCGATATTCAGCCATGCGCCGCGTGAGCGGGACACGTGACTCGGTCTTTTTCTCTACCATTACGCTCCTCTCTCAAGTATTCATGTTATCAGCATGAAGACACGCGAAAGTCTCCTGAGCAATCAGCAGTTCCTCATCTGGCGGGATGACATAGGCATGCATCGCTGCGTTATCTGCGGAGATGCGGCCGATTTCACCCACTGTCGCGTGATTACGAGCGTCATCAAGGACAAGTCCGCACCACTCCATGCCCTCGCAAATCTTCTGTCGGACCAGCGGTGAATGCTCACCAATGCCCCCGCCGAACACCACAGCCTGTGCGCCGCCCAGGACGGCCAGATACGCGCCAAGGTACTTGCGCGCCCGATAGCAGAACACCTCTACCGCCAGCCGCGCCCGAGGATTGGTCGCCATTGTCCCTGGATCCGTCAGGTCGCGCATGTCTGACGACAGGCCGGACACTCCCAGGAGGCCGGATTGTTCGTTGAGCCACTGTTCCACCGTGTCAGCGGAAACATGCTCTTTGTGGGCCAAGTAAGCCACCAGCGCCGGATCAAGATCGCCCGAACGCGTCCCCATCACCAGACCTTCCAGGGGCGTGAACCCCATCGATGTGTCCGCCGACTTTCCGTTCCGTACTGCAGCGGCGGAGCACCCGTTGCCGAGCTGGAAAGTTATTATGTTAACTACGTCCTGCGGCGTCCCCGTGAGTTCGCTGTACTGCGTCACCATAGACTGATGAGCCAGCCCGTGGAAACCGAATCGTCTGATCCCGTGCTTCTCGGCCATCTCAAAGGGAATGGCATAGGTCGCCGCAATTTGCGGAAGGTTTGCATGAAACGCGGTATCAAAGGATGCTACCATGGGGATTTCCGCCCCAAGCGCGGCCAGCGCTGCCCGTATGCCGCTGACGGAAGCAGGATTGTGCAGTGGGGCAAGCTCGCTCAGATCATCAAGGGTCTCGATGATTCCGGCAATCAGCTGAGTTGCCTGCATAAACCTCTCGCCACCATGCACAACCCTGTGCCCCACCGCATCAATTGGCTCGGACAGCCGCTCCAGGATGAGGCGAACCGCGCGGTCATGGTCGGTTGCGCCCACTTGGAGCTTGTCCTCTCTGCCGCCGGCTCGGTAGGTCAGGAGAGCATCGCCGCCGATCCGCTCCACAATGCCCTTCGCCAGCTTGTGTGGAGACGATGCGCTGCCCAGGTCAAAACCGATGACCTGAAACTTGACCGAGGAACTGCCGCAGTTGAGAACCAGGATGTTCATACCGAAAGGATACATATGTCCCACCGCTGATAGCAAACCGTGGTCGCCATCAGCGGGTTCGGCAACGAGCCGGGATTAGCTCAAAGGATACCGTAAAAATGCGCCGACTCCCCCCAACTCATCAAGATTGGGCGCATCCTTCACGAATTCGATGGTTGCGTCGGTCCGGTTGGCCGCCCCAACCATTGACTCGCGCAAGTCCACCTGGATGGGATCGCCGCCACAGTAGGGACATACGTCAGGCTGGCCGCCGAAGCCGTAGCTCAAGCACGCTTGGCAGCGCCAGCCCACTGCGGCAAAGTCTCGGCTCATCACCAGTTGATCAACCTGCCCTTGCTCCATGGCAAACAGCGTAGGTTCTATACCCAGGACTGCCATATCGCCAGACGCAGCGGTTTCTTCTAGTTCCTGGACGATGCCCCGCTCTTCTGTTCGCTCATGCGCCCTTACTATTGGCAAAATCTCCGCTAGAATCTGATGCTCGGGAGTTCTTACGTCGAGCCTTCCCACTTTAATGGCGTTATCCGCCAACTCCCGGGGCAGGATGCGTTCAACGTCGGCAAGGACAACCACTTCTCCTGCAAGCACAAGATGGCTCACATGCTGCTCAAGACAGACCTTCTTGATTTCTTCGACAGTCTCCTGAGCGAACCGCCGAATGTTCTGCTCAACGTGACGCTGGTAATTTCCCTGTGACCAGCCACCGGCAAGGGTCTTGGAGACATGCCTCGCGGATCGAGTCAGCGCCTTCATCTCGTCGATGTCACCCAGCACAACGGTGTAGATTCGGGCGCTGGTGCGACTCACCACCGCAACACAGTATGTCTCATAGTCATCCAGGAAACGGGCTAGCTGGTAGACGCGCGGCGCCTGCGCCACCACCAGGCGGCTTTCCGGCACCAGGTGCAGGGGCACCGCCTTGAAGAACCCCCTTGCTGTGCAGGCAAACACGGCCAGACCCTTGTCGCTTGGGTCAAAGTTGCCCGCCAAAAGCTCCTCTATCTTCTGCGCATCCGCCTCAAAGCTCTCCAGGTCGCTCCCGCGTGACCCATAAAAACGCGCCTGCCGAATCAATGCATTTTTCACATACGTGAGAGACGGGCGTAAGCCATGCTGATCGACCTGCATGTCAAGGTAGAGACTGATAAATGGGTGATCTTCTGGAGAGATTCGGGAAAGTTCTCTGACGATGGCCCTTAATTGCTCCGTGTCCATTACCGTTGCTCCTTTAGCTGAGGTGGGAATTGAAGAGTATCTAGGCGGTTGGCGCATTCGCGTCAATTTGGTCGAGAGCTTCTAGTGGTCAGTCACTCATGAATTGCAGGTTAACTCGAAACATCCGCTCATGGTGAGCTCATCGAGTCTGAGGACTCTTCAGAGTCTGAACGACCTGTCGAACCATGCGTCGCTCGCCCTTCGACAAGCTCAGGGTGAGCGGATAGACGGCAACTCATTTTAAGTGTGACAGACCACTAGTGCCTCCGAGCCATACATGAGGGACGGGCCGCCGCCCATCATCAGTGCGACGCCGATCGCCTCTGCAATTTCCTGACTTGTCGCACCTTCCTTCAGAGCGTCATGCACATGCCGAAGGTGCGATGCACCCGTCACACCTGGCAGCGATACCTATCGCAAGGGCGATGAACTCCTTGGTCTTTGCGTCAAGCGCACCATCAGCAACGACGCTCCTATGAAGCTGCGTGAATCCTGCAACCGTGTTCGATATCTCTTGCCCAGCTTTTTATGAGATTACGCATATGGTCGTAATAATTGGGAAAACTCTTATCAGCCACGCTTTATGCCTCTCGTTCGATGAATAGAGCAAGGAAATATGTCGCCATCTACGCACTCCCCCTCAGTATCCATCACAACTCATGAGAATCACGTGAAGACCGTATTGCCTTGCATGAGGATTCTGTGAGAATGCGCCATGCAGCGGCGCATTGTTGTGCGAAGCAGAAAGCGGTGCCGACGCCAACCGAAATGGACGACGGTGAGAAGACGACACTGTTGTCCTTGTCTGCATGACCACGTACACTTGAGAATCATGAGGGATGACAAACCTCGGTAGTGGAGAATGACACGCTGATGTCTAAGCACTTCCCTGTATTGCTGCAAGTTGAAGGAAGGGCCGCTGTGGTGGTCGGCGGCGGCGCGGTGAGTCAGAGAAAGATTGGAGCGCTCTTGAAGGCCGGGGCGCTCATCACGGTCATCGCCCCGATGGCCACTGCCGCAATTCAGGAATGGGCAGCGAAAGGAAAGCTGAGCTGGCTTAAAAAGCGGTATGCCAGCGGAGATATTGCCGGAGCCTGGCTGGTCATCATCGGCACAGATAATCCCGACGTGAACCGGCAAGTCGTCGCAGACGCACGGGCCTTTCACGTCTTGGCGAACGCGGCCGATAACGCCGAGGCCTGCGATTTTATCGTGCCGGCCGTGGTGGATGGGAACGGCTTCACCCTCGCAATTTCCACCGGGTCCGGCAGTCCGGCCTTTGCCCGCTACGTGCGGGAAGGGTTGGAACGCACATTTGGCAACTTATCTTCGTGAGCCAGCGCTACTGATGACTGCCAGTTACCGCGTATGCACCCAGAGCATGTCGCCCAGCGCCCGAAATTGCTGTACCCAGGCTTGCGCCTCCTCATCACCATTTTCGGCTTTGGACAGTTCCACCGGGTAGAATCCTTGTAAAACTTCATAGTAGCTGTTCTGCGCCTGCCATAGATTCACCCTAAAGGGCACATCCTTTGCTAATGTCACCACAGATGCGAGCCGTCCAAGGGCGTCGCGCGATTCCGGTTGACGGCGATACTCATCAACGAACCTATTTATCGTAGCCGTGAGCGTGTACCCAAATCCCTGAACATCAAGCTTGACGTCCCAGAGCTTGGCTTCATCCAGCAAGGTTTGAACCTCGCGGCGGTCGAGGCCATACTCAAAGGCTCGCCGCAGATCAGCGCCTAAGATGACCCTTGCAGCCACCTGCAACATCTCAGGCAGTGGCGTGCCACTGTCTTTCAGAAACCGCATCAGAGGCGCGTACAACTCGTATAGCTGCCGATAGGCCAGCTCAGCGTCTGCGATGGATGGCGCCAGCACAAGACCCAAGACCTTCCGTTGTTCGTCACGGAAAAGAGAGCGCAAAGAGTAGGTTGCATTCCCAAATTCACGTTCAACGAGTAGTATCACATCCGACGAATCGGCCGTTGAAAATGCCTGCACCATAGCATCCGCCAGAGATTGATACGCCTCCACGCCGCGGGAGGGGCGCACGCCGCCCGATAGGTTGTGGTTTCCCAGATGGAGCGCACAGAAAGTGAGCAGCGCAGATTCTCCGGTGATGACGCTGGTAATATGGGCTTGGCCCATTGCAAGCTTCATCCTTCCCCATTCAACGATCCGTGAGTTCGCCAACCCCACATCAAAAGAGTAAATCCGTGCGTTTTCGGGATACGATTCGAAGAGCGAGCTGATAGCGTAATGGGCGCAAAGCTTTTCCAGGTCAACTCTTGCGATACCCACCGACTGTTCATAGATGCGGCGGCCGTCTCGATGTGCGAGTACGTTGCTTTTGGCTTGTTCCAGTATTTGCAGGAACCGCTCTTCCAGTCCATCGCCAAAGAGCTCCTGTGCTAGTTGCAGCACCCTGCCTGCGTACAGCATAACTTGCAAGGTCTCGATCCCGGACAGCTCATCAAAGAACCACCCGCAGCTCGTGTACATGAGCATGGCATTTCTCTGCAGTTCCAGCATCTTGATCGCGCGCACTCGCTGGGCCTCTTGTAATGCGTACGTTGCGTGCTCGGCAAAAAAATCGTCAACATTCTGTTTGGAGCGGTCTTGCACCACCGCGATATAGCTGTTTCTAGCTGCCCAGGGGTCGTGCAAGAGGGATGCTGCCTGCACGTGATAGGTTTCTGAGATGGTGTCCCGCAACCAATCCATGGCTTCCCGCAGCGGCGCGCGCCATGCCTGGTTCCAACCGGGATGGCCGCCGGTATTGCACCCGCAATTGGCGCGCCAGCGTTCCACCCCATGGGAGCAGCTCCAGGACGAATTCTCGACGATCCTCACCTCGTGAGTGGGCGGGTGCTTGTCCAAGAACTCTCCGTAATTCGTGAGGACTGCCAGGTTTTCAGTCTCGATGTGCTCCAAGGCATAGGAGAGCGCCATGTCACCGAAACGGTGATGATGGCCGTAGCTTTCTCCATCCGTCGCCAGATGGACAAGCTGCGGCCACGAGCGCTCGTCTGAGAAACCCGCCACAAGGCGGTCCACGAACTGCTCTCCTTGGGATAACAGCCCCTCAAAGGCAACTGCGTGCGCGATGGCGTCATCGTAGAAGAACAAGCTTATCTCCCTGCCGGAGGGCAGCCTGAGGACGTATGCCGTACTGGGGTCTATCTTGCCGTTCGCCAGTTCCTGCCAGTGTGCGTCACCCAGCCGCCGCACGCGCTTGGCCTGGTGCGGGGCGAGGATGGTAAAGCGTATGCCCTGCTCCGCCAGTATCTCCAGCGTTTCCACATCCACGGCAGTCTCAGCCAGCCACATTCCCTCCGGAAATCGCCCATATCGGTGCACAAAATCGCGGATGCCCCACACCACCTGCGTCACTTTGTCACGGTGGTTCGCGAGGGGCATGATGATGTGGTTGTACACCTGAGCCAGAGCCGAACCATGGCCGGAGAATCGGTCCCTGCTCTCTTGGTCGGCGGTAAGAATAGCCTGGTAAACCCCCGGAGCGTTCTCCTCCATCCAGGACATCAGCGTGGGGCCGATGTTGAAGCTAATCCTGCTGTAGTTGTTCACAATCCTGACGATTCGTTCATCGCGGTCCAGGATGCGCGACGTTGCGTTGGGTGAATAGCACTCCGCCGTGACCCGCTCGTTCCAATCGTGAAACGGGTACGCTGAATCCTGGACTTCTATTGTTTCAAGCCAAGGGTTTTCCCTGGGGGGTTGATAGAAATGGCCGTGAATGCAAATGTACCGCTCCACCTAGATTGTCTCCTCAAACGTCAATAGCACACTGGGTAAGGTAGTTGCCTTGTTTCAAATCACAATACCGAGGCCGCTCCTGGTGAGAGCATGTGAGTTTTTGTCCTCCCTCCCCTGGTAGGAGGTCTCCGAAGGCGACTCGCCTGGGCGAGGAGCTAGACGCCATCCTGAGCTTGCCGAAGGAGGGAGTGAGCAGGCGTCGGTTCACCCTCTCCTCGGCGAGTCGCCTTCGGAGACCTAACCCTCTGGTACGCAGGTCGTTCGACTCTCAGAGTCGAACGACCTGTCGAAGGATGTCCACTCATGATGCGACAGGCCCTTCGAGAGCCTCAGGACATCGCTCAGGATGAGCGGAAACCTATGAGCACGCAGCAAAATGGACTACTTCTCCTGCCAAGGATACCTCATCATTCCGGGCAGGAGGCGTCAATTCCCCGCACAGCGACGATGGTAGTCTGCGACGATATCACCAAGACGCTGCTGCCACTTTATGTCGCATGCTGTTCAGGCGCCTTGAGGAAAAGAGCGCCCAATGGGGGCAACGTGAGACTCAAGGAAAATGGCCTGCCATGGGAAGGCGTGGGTTCCGCCTCTCTGCCATTGTCGTTGCCTGCGCCGCTCCCCGCGTAGTGATCGGCGTCGCTGTTTAGGAGCTCTTCCCAAAAACCGCCGTACGGCACGCCAATTCGATAGTTCTGCCGGAGGACCGGCGTGAAGTTGCACACCACGAGCACCTGGGAACCGGGAGCGGTCCCCTTCCGCAGGAAGCTGATGACGCATGCCTCGGCATCACTGGCATCCACCCATTCAAAACCTGCGGGGTCCGTATCCAGCTCATGAAGCGCCGGCTGGCTACGGTACACCTTGTTCAGGTCTTCCACCCAGCGTTGGACACCGACATTGGAGCTGTTTCCGAGTAAATGCCAGTCCAAGCTCCTGTCATGGTTCCACTCCCGCCACTGGCCCAACTCGCCGCCCATGAAAAGAAGCTTCTTGCCAGGCTGCGCGTACATGTACCCCAGGAGCAAACGCAGGTTGGCGAACTTTTGCCACTCGTCCCCCGGCATCCTGCTCAAGAGCGAGCCTTTGCCGTGAACAACCTCGTCATGGGACAGGGGCAGGACGAAGTTCTCGTGAAAGGCATAGACCGTGCGAAAGGTCAGTTGACTGTGATGATAGCGTCGAAAAATGGGGTCTCTCGCGACGTATTCCAGCGTATCATGCATCCAGCCCATATCCCACTTAAAGCCAAACCCGAGGCCCCCAACGTAGGTTGGCCGGGACACACCGGGCCAGGCGGTGGATTCTTCTGCAATGATTTGCGCGTCGGGGAAAGCCGCATACGCGTGCTGGTTAAGGGTGCGCAGGAAGTCAATGGCCTCCAAGTTCTCTCTGCCGCCATAGATGTTCGGCATCCACTCTCCCGATTTTCGGGAGTAATCCAGGTAGAGCATGGAAGCCACCGCATCCACGCGAAGGCCGTCTACATGGTACTTGTCCAGCCAGAACATTGCGCTGCTCAGCAGGAAGCTGCGGACTTCGTGACGTCCGTAGTTGAAGATAAAGCTGCCCCAGTCCGGATGAAATCCCTTCTCCGGGTAGGAGTGCTCATACAGATGGGTGCCATCAAAATATCCCAGGCTATGCTCGTCAGTGGGAAAGTGGGATGGCACCCAATCTAAGATGACGCCGATGCCGCGGCGGTGGAGGTAGTCCACGAGAAAACAGAAGTCCTGAGGTGAGCCATAGCGGCTGGTGGGCGCAAAATATCCGGTGGTCTGGTAGCCCCACGAGCCGTAGAATGGGTGCTCCATCACCGGCAGCAGCTCAACGTGGGTGAATCCCATGCGCTCCGCATAGTCCGCCAGCTCGTGGGCTAACTCCCGATACGTTAAAAAGCGGTCACCTTCGTCCGGCACGCGCCGCCATGAGCCAAGATGAACTTCATAGATGGAGATGGGCGCGTTCCGCGCGTTCCTCACCCCGCGGCCTGCAAGCCAGTCCTGGTCTCCCCAAGCATAGCCGGTATCAGCCACCAGCGACCCCGTCTCTGGCGGTTCCTCATGGGAAAACCCGTAGGGATCGGCCTTGCCCGCGGCATAGCCGTTGAACCGGGAACGCACCCAGTACTTGTAGCATGTTCCCTTGCCGACGCCCGGGACAAATCCTTCCCAGATGCCTGACGCCCCGCGGGGCCTCAATCCATGGCTTTCTCGGTCCCAACCGTTGAAATCACCCATCACGGCAACAGTCTCCGCGTTGGGCGCCCAGACCGCAAAATACACGCCCTCCTGACCGTTGTGCGTCAGCAGATGCGCGCCAAGTTTGTCATAGAGCTTGCCGTGGGTGCCCTCGTTGAATAAATAGAGGTCGTCGTCTGTAAGAAGGGTACAGTCGTAAAGGACAGCGCTCACCCCATGTTCCGGCCTTCGCGGGGTCTTCTGTCTTGATGGTCGCTGCTGGGTCATGCTCTCCCCCCTCGATTTCTCAACTGGTTCACGCGCTCCAGTATAGCAAGCACCTGCGGCAGTTTAGAAAACTCGTCAAAGCTGTACTTCGCCTTGCGACGCCAATTCGGGCGCTCCACGGTGATGCCGGGCGTGTTTTGCGGGAGCGTTTCCAGCCAGAGGTCCTCCAGGTTCACCAGGAGCATGTGCGCAGGACTCTCGCTGAGAAACAACAGACATGCGTCCAGAATATCCTCATCGGTACGCGCCCCGCGTTGAAGCCGCTCCTTGCGCTCCAGAAACGCAGCCAGCGCGTCCAACTGCTCCCGGCGCTCGCTCGCTTCGCGCTGAGACGCCGGCTCATCCACCAAGCTAAGAGCAAGCTTATCCTGGATGTCCATGCTTCGGAGGAACGAAGCGAAGGGATGCATATCGTGGGTGTTCAGGCTGGCCAGCGCCCTGTGTGAGGGCGTTCGCAGGACATCGGGACGCCCCGGATCAACCTCAAATTGCGCCACGTACATGCCGTGGACATTATGGCGGGCCATCTCCCTGCGTATGTAGCCTGGTACGATGCCCAGGTCCTCTCCAATGATAACCGTTCGATGCCGATGAGACTCCAGGCAGAGAATGGCGTAGAACTCCTCCGCATGATAGCGGACGTACACCCCTTGCGTCGCTTCCATCTCCACCGGCACCCAGAACAACCGGTGCAGCCCCATAACGTGGTCCAGACGCACAAAATCGGCATGCCTCATGTGGTGACGCAGGCTCTCGATGAAGTAGCGGTAACCCCGCCGCCGAATCGTCTCCGGATGCGGCGGCGGAAACCCCCACTTCTGTCCCTTGATAAACAGCGCATCCGGCGGCGCGCCACAGGAGATGGTTCGGGCAAAGGCGTCCTGTTCACGCCACACGTCAAACCCATCGTCCAGGACCCCCAGCGGCATATCCAGGTAGAGTCCCGCTCCACACTCCTGCGCCGTCGCGCTCAAAGCGGTCATCTGCCGCTGGGCGAGCCATTGGGCATACACATAGTAGCGTTTGACCCGCCCATCGTAGTCCTGGGGTGTGATGGCGCCTTCGGCCTGCAGTCGCTGGTGCCATTGCTGCCAGGGCCGCTGCTGCCGCTCCATCACCGCGCGAAATTCCCCATAATGCTCCACTTCGGGTCGAGCCCGTGTAAATCCGATGAACTCCTGGCTTCTCTGGCCGCCCTGCACCGAGAACGTTTCCGACAACGCTTCCAGCACTTGACGTTTCATCGCCATGAGACGGCGGTAGTCGACCAACGGCTGTTCGCTCAGGTCCGACAACTCCTGGACCGATCCCCGGTCAGAAAGCAGCGCCTGGGCTTGGGGGCAGGCCGCCAGTTCTGGCGCACGCCGAAGGTCCACATAGAACTCGCTCCACAGGAGCCGCGAGACGGGTGAATACGGACTCGGGTTGAAGGGGTCGTCGAGGAACGTGGGCAGCAGCGGCAGCGTGCCGACTGCCCTGGCCCCCTGCCCTCCCGCCCAGGCCAGCAGCCGCTCCAGATCAGTGTAGGTGCTGCCGCCCCAGGAGGCGCCGCTGACCAGGGAATAGAGGGGCAGAAAGACACCCCATGAGCGCCGGCCCTCGGAGGCGCCAGTGTACGCCAGCTTGGGGGCTGAGACGACCAGCACATCCTGCTCGTGTCGGCCGTGGGTAAGGTGGAGGTGATGATACCCCAGTGGGAGCGCATCCTTCTGCGCATACTGGTACTCAACGTAGCGTTCCCCATCCAGATCGCGCGCGCGAAGCGGCGTTAGCGCGTCAGGACCAATCCGCCATGCGCGCGATGTACCGTCTTCAAAAGTCACCTCTGCATCTATGTGGCCGCCAAAGGGGTCCGGCAACCTTAACAGAAGGGTGAGCGGCTGCCCTTCCCACACAACAACCACTGGTTCTGCCATAGCCTGCCACAGCTCACGCCGCCTTGCCCGCAAGGCTTCCGGAACATCGCTCAAAGAATCCAGCGGCGCGCCGAGTCCCTGCAGCGCCTGCGTCAATGCTTCGGTAGTGGCGATGGTGCGGCGGCGGTACATGCCGTAGTAGGCATTCTGCACACGATACAGACGGGCCAGAGAGCGCAGTTGTACGTGCGCTCTGTCAGTCATGCTGTTCATTGCGTTTTGTCCAAGCGGTGTTCAATCTCCATATAACGGCCATGGCGCCCGGTCGGGACGGTTGTGCCACTCGAAGGCAAGTTCGTACACGGCCAGTGTCCAGATTGCATCCTATGGTACCACGAGGAGACTGCTGAACTAAGGACGCAGGTGGTGCGAAAGGAGAGTGAGCTGCCGTTTATTGAGCTTGTCGAAGCGACCGGCGGACGACAGTGTCGCCTCTGGCGAGCGGTGCCCCTTCGAGGTGCTCAGGGCATGCTTCGACAAGCTCAGGCAACGCCGCGGAGAGATATTCAGCGGTCTCCCACGAGGTCATGTGACACCGACCATCCACACCGTAGGAGGAAAACGTTGTATATTCTTCGAGCGAAGCGAGAAGTTGAAGCGAGAAGTCCCATGCAGGCAACGGTTCTCGCGCTGCTCGAACAGTAGCGGGTCCACTGCTTCCACCATTCTTGGAACGTTTTCAACCCCCGATGTTTGACAACCCTAATCAAGGAACCTATGCTGGGCAGGCAGTCCCTCAGAGAGACAGAGGCGGCTGACTGCGCGCCCAAGGAGATTCCCGTGGAAGCCGTACAAAAACAGGGCAAGAACCTGATGTACCTCGTGGTGCAGCCGGATGACTATCAACCAGAAGCATCCTACCCGGCCATCATCATGCTCCACGGATTCGGGGCAAACATGGGCGACCTCGCAAACCTGGCCCCGTACCTGCACAAGACAGGCTACCTCTACATCTGCCCCAACGCCCCCTTTGGCATGCAGATGGGGCCGGACATGATCGGTTTTGCCTGGTACCTCCCCTCCTCAGTGCCGGCGGACCAGGTCCCCCCAGATTTGCCCGATCCAGAGGCGCTGCTGGCAGAGTTCTTCCAGGAAATAATGGAAGAATACCGGCTGGAACCAGGGAATATGGTGCTGCTGGGTTTTTCGCAGGGAGGCCGGCTGACCTATTCGTGTGGCCTGCCGCGAGCGGACCTCTTCGCCGGCATCGTCGCTCTGAGCTGCCCGCTTGGAAACCTGGACGACCTGCGCCAGAAACTTCCTCCGCTCAAAGGCCAGCAGGTATTCATTGCTCATGGCGCCATGGATAATCCCGGACGCGCACAGGAGGCCAGGGCCTTCTTGGAACAGGAAGGCTACCATCCCTGGTACAGGGAATATCAGATGGGGCACGAGATCAGCCAGGAAGTGCTCAACGATCTCACCCCCTGGCTGCAACGTGTGCTTCCGCCGAGACAAACGATCTACATAGCTCGTTAATGTCTGAAAAATCCAGATGAGAGGTGAAATGTGGCGACACTCAGCAAGACTTTTTCTGTTGGCAAGCTTTCGGTAGCAGCCGTTTCAGACGGTGCACCGATGCGGGCGCTGGGCGGCTTTTTTGCAGGCGTCGAACCCTCAGAGTGGACTCGCGCCCTGGGCATCACCGACGCGGAGCAGCCGCTCCCATTCAACTTTGGCACCTTTCTTGTCCGTGGTGACGGTCATACCATATTGATAGACACCGGGCAGGGCGCGCGTCCGCGGCCAGTTTGAAGGAGGCGGCGAACTCCTGCTGCGCCTGCGGGAACTGGGTGTAGCGGTCTCAGAGGTGGATACCATTGTCCACACCCATCTCCACGGCGACCACTGTGGCTGGAACGTGAACGACGACCAGGGCGGCGCGATCACGTTTCCCAATGCTACGATGTGGGTCGCACAGAAGGAGCTGGACTACTGGACCGGTCCTGACTCGGACGGCAATCCCCAGGCGGATTACTCCCGCAGCCGCATACGGCCCCTGATCAATGCCGGCCGCGTCAAAACAACAGATGGTGAAAGCGATGTCTATCCCGGCGTGACCATGATCCCCACACCGGGGCACACGCCTGGTCACTGTTCCGTGCTTCTGGCATCCGGCGGAGAAAAGCTGCTGATCCTGGGAGACGCTGCCCACCATCCCATTCATCTGGAGCATCACGACTGGATCCCGGGAGTGGACCTGGACAGAGCAGAATCAGCCCGGTCACGGACAAAGGTTGCCGCCCGAGCCGTGGCGGAGGACCTTCTGCTCACCGGCGGACACTTTCCCATTCTCACCATGGGCCGGCTGCGCCAAGTGGAAAACGGCTATCGCTGGGAATCGGTGTAGTGTAAGAGAAACGATACGCAGCAAAACAAGCAGTAAAATAGTCACCCGTCTCACTGCTTGCATAAACCGCTCGCCCTGAGCTTGCCGAAGGAGGGAGGGGGTGCCGACATTTTCACAGCAGCTTGACATGCTGACATTAGTCAATCGACAGAACGCCGCTCATGGGCGCCATGAGCGGCGTTCTCCATGTCACGTCCCCGCGTTTACTTGATGACCCCATGCTCTCTGCAGAAATCCATCACCAGTGACTTGAACTCATCCGGCGCCTGATGGATGATCCCGTGGCCTGCGTTCTCCAAGATGTGTAGCTTAGCTTTGGGCAGATTGCGGGAGAGGATGACAGAGCCGCCGACGCCGGCGGTTACGTCCTTGCCGCCCGCCAGCACCAGGGCAGGACAGGTAATCTGCGTGAGCCTGGGCGTGAACGGGTGCTCCCGCAGCCCAGCCACCGCCCGCGCGCTGGCCACAAAGGAGTCCAGGTGCTCCGGCTTCACGTCCCGCGTTCCGGGTTTCCCCGCTTTTGCATCCTCACCCTGGCCAAACCAGCCATTTGACGACGCGACGTTCACCTCGCTGGAGGTGGAATCAAGGACGATCGCGGCGCATTTTTCCGGATAATCCAGCGCAAACTGCTGCACCACGACTCCTCCCCAGGAGACGCCGTGGACCACGGCCTTCTGAATGCCCAGGCCATCCATGAGGCGCGCCAGGTCGGAGGCGTACAGCGGCATATTGTACTTGGCAGCCTGTGACGACCGTCCCAGACCGCGATGGTCCCAGGTCACCGCCCGCCCACACTGCTTTGCCCAATACCCCAGGTCCGGCACAAAGCCATCACCGTTGCCGCCAAGCCCGTGGCAGTAGATGAACGCGAAGGGCCCCTGCCCGGCTTCCTCGTAGTGAATCTTTACATCGCCCAGGTCCATCTCTGACATACATCACCTCCTTGTGCTGATTGTGAGTATCTTCTTTCCGGTTAGCGAGATCATGCTCCAATCTTCAATCGCGCGCAAGTGCCGGGGATCTCAGCATATTATAAACGCCGTATTGCCATAAATTAATAATGAATCATCCTGGTGTTTTTCGGCGTGTGATGTAGATCACATTGCTTCTCACGCCATCCTATTACAATTCGTATGGCTATTTGTGTTATGGCAGCCATGTCTTATGGGAGGTTCATTGCCGGTTCGCAAATAATAGGATTGCAGGAAGTGGCTTTATTAGGCTGAATTTGACTTTGTCTGCTCGATAAGATATGTTGTTCTGGTTTGCCTAACTGTTGCTCCATCTCAGCATGAGCACGAGAGAGCGCGGAATTCTTTGGCCAACCACCTGATTATCTGAGGTCAACGCCTCGGGAAGATAGTGGCAATGGAAAAGGGAAAAGGCAGCGATTTCTCTGAGCGAAAGCTCAACCATCTTCTGGTGCAACTGAACAAGACTGAGGAGGAGCTGCATCAGCTCCTCGGCGATAACTTCGCGCAAGTCCTCGCAAATCACCCCTCCACAATTCCTCCACTTCGCCCCGCCGCAGAGCATGAACAGCGCTCTCACGCGCTCATAGAAAATGCCCTGGATCTGGTCTCCATCATGTCAGCGGACGGGACCATCCTCTATGAAGGCCCCTCCTCCGAACATGTCCTTGGCTACGCGCCGCATGAGATCCAGGGCAAGAACGTCTACGACCTGGTGCATCGCGATGATGCGGCCAACATCCAAAACCTTTTGGAGACCGTTTTGGCAGAGCCGGGTAGGGCGGCACAGACAGAGGCAAGATTCCGTCATAAAGATGGCACGTGGCGCGTGTATGAAGAGACGGCCAGGAATTTGGTGGATAACCCCGCAATCCGGGGCGTTGTGGTGAACACTCGTGACGTGACTGAGCGCAAGGCAGCGGAAGCAGCGCTGCAAGAAGCCCACGGTCGCCTACAAGCCATTGTGGACAATGCGCCTGTTGCCATCGTGACCCTTGATCTTAATGGGAACGTGACGTTGTGGAACGCCGCCGCTGAAAAAATCTTCGGCTGGATCGCTCAGGAAGTGCTCGGCAAGCCGCTGCCGATATTCCTCGAAAGCCATGCGGAGGAGGCACGAGAGATAGCAGCTCGCGTCAGAGCAGGGGTAGCCTTCCAGCGCCTGCAACGCCCGCGTAAACGCAAGGACGGTTCCTTGATACAGGTCAACGTTTCCATAGCGCCGCTGGTTGACGCATCGGGAAACCTGATGGGCCATTTGCGCATTCTTGAGGATATTACGGAGCTGACCCGGGCTGAGGAAGCGCTGCGGGCACAAGAAAGATTGCTAACGTCCATCTATGAGAATGTGCCTGATGCGTTGTTTCTCGTGAGTGTTGAACCAGGCGATCAATTTCGCTATCTCACAGTCAACAAGGCATTTCTGCGAAATACTCGGCTGACCATGGATGACATAGTCGGCCAGCGGATTGATGAGGTGCTGCCGGAATCTTCGCGCGCATTCATAAAACAGAAGTATAAGGAGGCCGTTGGCAGCGGCAAAGCGGTCCGTTGGGAACAGGAGGCTGTCTTCTCCCCAGGCAATCGCATTGTCGCGGTGTCGGTAACACCAATTAACAACGAAGCCGGAGCAGTCTCTTTGCTTGTTGGTACAGGTCGGGATATCACCCCCTTGCGGCTCGCACAAGAGTCGCTGGCGGAGTTGAATGCCGGCCTGGAAGAGCAGGTGGCCAGCCGCACCTCGCAACTCGAGGCAGCCAACACAGAACTGGAGGCATTCTCCTACTCCGTATCCCATGACCTGCGCGCTCCTCTGCGCGCCATCGATGGATTCTCCCGCATCCTCATGGAGGAGCATGGCCCAGCTCTGTCGGAAGACGCGCTGCATTACCTCAAGATCGTGCGTGCAAGCGCAGTCAATATGGGGCAGCTCATAGACGATCTCCTGCGGTTCTCCCGGGCCAGCCGGCAGCCCCTGAGCACAAGTATGGTCAATCCGGCCATCCTGGTCCGCAGGTGCCTGGAAGACCTGCGCCATGAACTGGAGGGACGCCAGATTGACCTGCAGATCGGCGAGCTTGCTCCTTGCCAGGCGGATGAACGACTGCTGCAGCAGGTCTGGATGAACCTGCTTTCCAACGCGCTCAAATTCACCCGAAAGCGGGACACTGCACGCATACATGTTGGGAACACGCTCTCCCAGGGTGAGCTTGCCTACTTTGTCAGGGACAACGGGGCCGGTTTTGACATGAGATACCGCGACAAACTCTTTGAGGTTTTTCAACGGCTGCACCGGGCGGAGGAGTATGAAGGCACCGGCATCGGCTTGGCGCTGGCCAACCGCATCATACAGAGGCACGGAGGGCGGATGTGGGCTGAATCCGAGGTGGATAACGGCGCAACGTTCTACTTCACTGTGGAGGCAGCCGATGCACATGCCGGATGAGGCGGTGGAGATACTGCTGGTTGAGGACAATCCCAACGACGTGGAGCTGACGCTGCACGCGCTGCGCAGCCACAACATCTCTAACCGCATCCACGTGGCGCGGGACGGCGCCGAAGCTCTTGATTTCATCTTCCGTGAAGGGCAGCACGCCGGGCGAAGCCCGGACAACCATCCAAAAGTGATCTTCCTGGACCTCAAACTGCCCCTGGTCGACGGCCTGGAGGTGCTGCGCCGTGTCAAGGGCGACCCGAACACAAGGGTCATCCCGGTGGTTGTCCTCACCTCTTCTCTGGAAGAGCGCGATGTGGTGGAGAGCTACAAGCTGGGCGTGAACAGCTACATTGTGAAACCCGTGGATTTTGAGCAGTTTTCCAGCGCCATCCGTGACCTGGGCCTGTACTGGGTCATCCTCAATCAACCGCCCAGCAATCGGGGTTGAATATAATGCAAGCAAGGGTCCCTCTGAACATTCTGCTTCTGGAAGATCGGCCTGAAGATTGCGAACTCGTCGTCCATGCGCTGCGCCAGGCGGGTATCGAGTTCGAATGGCGCAACGTGGACACCCGTGAGGGCTTCATCGCGGCGCTGAACGATATCCCCGACATCATACTGGCCGATTACTCGCTTCCCCAGTTCACCGCTCTGGAAGCCCTCCACATCGTAATGGAACAGGAGGCGCTGAAGGGCTTCTCCATTCCCTTCATTGTGGTCACCGGCACCGTCAGTGAAGAAGCCGCGGTTGACTGCATGAAGCAGGGGGCCGCCGATTATCTCCTCAAAGACAGGCTGAGCCGCCTGGGGCAGGCCGTGCTGCGCGCCATGGCGGAAAAACACGCCCAGGATGAGAAGAGGCAGACCGAGCGAGAGTTGCGCAGCAGTGAGGAACGTTTTCGTCGCCTGGCTGAGAACGCACAGGACGTCATCTATCGATTCCGCGTGCTGCCGACCCGCGGCGTCGAGTATGTCAGTCCATCCGTGCAACATATCACCGGTTATGCGCCTGAGGAGTACTACGCAGATCCGGAGTTGCTGGACCGGACCGTCCTCTCAGATGACCTGCCGCCATTTCAAGAATCCCGCAGCAGCCCTGAGGGTTTGCGGGCAAGGTCGCTCTTGAGATTCGTCGCGAAGGATGGCGGCTTAATCTGGATGGAGAACCGCGGCGCGCCCGTCTTTGATGACGCCGGCAATTTCGTGGCGATTGAAGGCATCGCGCGTGACATCACCGAACAGAAATACGCGGAAGAGCTGATCCGCCAGACCGGCACGCTGCTCCAGTCCGTCCTCAACGCGTCTCCCCTGGCCACGATGCTCATTGACGGGCAGAAACGCATTCAGATGTGGAACCCCGGCGCGGAGCATCTCTTCGGCTGGTCAGCGGAAGAAGTGATGGGTAAACCGGTGCCATTCATTCCGCCATCGAAGACCAGCGAATTTGAGCGCTTGTTCGCAGAGATCATGCAAGGGGCCAGCCGGGTTGGGCTAGAGCTCACACGACAACGAAAGGACGGGTCCCCTGTAGAAGTCGCTTGCTGGACCGCTCCCCTGGTCGATGAGGAAAAACGAATTTCAGCAGTGCTCGCGGTATATGCCGACATCACGCAGCGCAAGGCGGCAGAGCAGGAATTGCGGCAGGTGACCGCCAGCCTCATGGCCATCATCGATGCCTCACCCGTTGCAATCATTGCCACTGACAAAGACTTCAACGTCGCGCGTTGGAACCGCGCAGCCGAACGCATCTTTGGCTGGACGGCGCAAGAGGTGTTGGGCGGCCGCAGCCCTACGGTGCCGGATGCGTTCCTCGCCGAACAGGAAGAGGTTCGAGCGAGGGTTTCGACTGGAGAGGCGCTGATCGGCATCGAAACACAACGGCTGCGGAAGGACGGCAGCCTGGTGGATGTTCGCGTCTCCACTGCGCCTGTTCGGGACAGCGAAGGGGCGTTCATGGGCGGCATGGCCTTGATTGAAGACATCAGCCAGCGAAAACAGGCGGAGCAGGAGAGGGCCCAGCAGCTCGAAAGAATGGCCGCTCTGCACGTAATCGATGCCGCCATATCATCCACAATAGACCTGAAGCTTGTCTTGAATGTGCTCTTGGAGCAGACCCAAAAGACATTGCAGGTGGATGCCGCGGACATATTGCTCTTCAACGCCCATGAGATGACGTTGGAACATGCGGCAAACCGGGGCTTTCAGTCCAGAGCAGTTGAACAGACCCGCCTGCGCCTTGGCGCAGGATATGCGGGAAAAGTGACATTGGAGCGAAAACGGGCGCTGGTGCACAACATTCAGACGGCGGACCCGCCCTTTGAGCCGCGGCCGTTCCTTACAGAAGAACCATTCGTCGGCTATTGCGGTGTGCCCCTCATAAGCAAAGGGCAGATCAAGGGAATTCTGGAAGTCTTTTCCCGAGAGCCAATGAACCCTGAGGCGGGATGGCTGGATTTCTTGGACACCCTTGCAGGCCAAGCCACAATTGCCATCGATAACTTCACCCTCTTTACAGACATGCAACGGTCGAATATCGATCTTGTCCTGGCCTATGACGCAACCCTTGAAGGGTGGTCCAGGGCGCTGGAACTGCGCGATTACGAGACCGAGGGCCACTGCAAGCGTGTTACGGAGATGTCAGACAGGCTCGGCAGGCTCATGGGTCTCTCAGGCGCCGATCTGACCAACCTCCGCAGAGGCGCCCTGTTGCACGATATAGGTAAAATGGCGATTCCTGACCACATCCTTCGCAAACCGGGACCGCTGACCGAGGATGAATGGGTCATCATGCGGAAGCATCCGGAATACGCCTACGAGCTGCTCTCGCCAATCTCTTACCTGGGGCCCGCGGTGGAGATTGCCTACTGCCATCACGAAAAATGGGACGGCACCGGCTATCCAAGGAAACTCAGGGGTGAGCAAATACCCATTGGCGCCCGTATTTTTGCTGTGACCGACATTGCAGACGCCCTGAGCTATGACCGTCCTTACCGAGCCGCGTGGCCAGAGCAGCAGATCAGGGGGTACATCCTTTCTCTCTCCGGAACACATCTGGACCCCCGCGTGGTGGATGCCTTCAGCAAATTGGTGTGAGCGCAGCCGGTTTTTTCTCGCCGGGGAGCGGGTACACTCCTCAGGCCAACCAGGCCGATCATGAGTTCGGTGCGCCCATGGAAGTTCCCCCTCCCGCTAACTCCCTGCCCTGGGCAGGAGGGAGGATGCAATTCCCTCGCCCCTAGCGGGGACCGAAGGCGGTGAGCTCATCGAGTCTGAGGACTCTTCAGAGTCTGAACGACCTGAGACTCTCAGATCGAAGATCTCATCGAGCCTGAAGGCTCCTCAGAGCCTGAATGGCCCGCGGAGGGTCGAACGACCTGCGTACCAGAGGGCTAGGGTGAGGGGAATTTAGTCGCCCGCTCACCTCTTGACAGAGCCTGAATGGCCTGAGCCTGTCGAAGGGCGAGCGTCTCATGGTTCGACAAGCTCACCATGAGCGGATGTGTGCAGCTAGCCTGCAATTTATCATTGACGGACCACTAGTTTCCTTACCTATCGCTGATTTCACCGTCACCACCCCTAACCACGCCTGGGCGGGGCACTGGCAGAACTGTGGTAATTTCACGGTAGTAAATCGATCACAGCCATAATACCATCGATCACACTGATGAGTTAGAATCACCGTAAGCTAGTGTCATGAGTCAGAGATTCGCGACCTATCTCGTCATTGCGAGGAGCCGGAGGCGACCCTTCGACGGGGCTCAGGACAAGCTCCGCAATCTGGGGCGGGCGGGCATGCGTCGGCCCCTCTACACGGATTGCCACTCGCCAGAGGTCGCCAGAGGCGACTCAGTCGACCGACACTGTCGTCGGCCCTCCTTCGTCGGCCTCGCAATGACAGCTTGCAACAGGTTATTCCCCGAACTTCGGATTCGGGACACTAGACTGTAATGAGACAGGAGATGCGTGGCCAATGAGCATTCGAGGGCAGGCCGCAATCGTCGGCTTTCATGAGGTTCCAACACGCCGGGAGTATGGTGAGCGCAAGCACCTTCAGCCTTTTCGCCGAGGTCATCCGTGCTGCCGTCAGAGACGCAGGATTGCGGCTTCAGGACATTGATGGCCTCATCACTGCGGACACAACAAATTCCCTGGTTATTTGCCAGACCCTGGGCATCAAGCCCGCGTACACCTCATCCATGACGGTGCACGGAGCCGGCGGCGCAGCGTCCATTGCAGATGCGGCAGAAGTGCTCTCCTCCGGCAGGGCATCGTACGTGGTGTGCGTCTTTGGAGAATCTCGCCCTGCAAGCGCCACCCGCAGGGCTGGGGCCATGGGCCAGAGAGGCGGCGGCGGCCCGGCAAGCCTTTCGACCGAGTGGGAGGCCCCCTTTGGTCCCGTGGTTGCCCAAAACGGGTCATACGGGCTGATTAAACAGCGGCATATGTTCCAGTATGGATCGACTCAGGAGCAGTTTGCCAAGTGCTCCGTTGACCAGCGCTTCAACGCCCTGCTCAACGAGAACGCCCTGTGGAAGGGCCAGGCCATCACCATTGAAGATGTGCTCAACTCCCGCTATACCAACGAGCCTCTCCATCTCTTGGAGTCGGTCATGCCCTGCTCAGGGGCTGCCGCCTGCGTGGTCACCACGGCGGAGCGGGCGCGGGCATTACCCAACGCGCCCGTCTATGTGCTGGGCTTTGGCGGACCGTCGTCCACACACTGGGACATCTGGCAGTCTGATGAGACGCCAACCGGTCCGGTGGTCATGTCTGCGCCCATTGCCCTGCAGATGGCAGGCTGCAACATCAAGGAAATCCAGTTTGCCGAGTTTTACGATTGCTATACGATTCTGGCGATGATGTGCCTGGAAGACGCCGGAATTTGCCCAAAGGGAGAGATAGGCAGGTTCTACGAAAGCACGGATACCACCTACAAAGGAGCCTTCCCCATCAACACGGATGGCGGACAGATGTCCGGAGGGCAGGCTGGCGGGTTTGGAGGAGGATTCCGGCATGTGGTTGAGGCCGTCCGGCAGATCATGGGCCGCGCGGAGGAAAGGCAGGTGGCGAGAAACGACCTCTGTTTGGTGAATGGCTGAGGGGGCACCGCAAGCGTGATGTGCACGCTGGTGCTCGGTTCAAGCGCAACCCTCTAAACCCTACAACGCAGACAGCTCAGAGAGCTCAGAGAGCTCCTGATCACACATAGTTGCAAAAACAGCGGACCCAAGAGTAGTCCAGATATCCCGCGCGCGGCCGATCAATTCTCGGCCGCGTTCTCTTGAGCCGTCGTTATCGGCCTTAACCAGGTGCTTACCCCACTGGAAATAAGCTTCAGCTTCATCCCAGGGCAACGCGTAGCGCCGGTTGCAGGATACAGCCGACTCAAAGGCGTTTTCTGCCTCGGCTGCATGTCCAAGGGCGCTTTGAAACACGCCATTGGCAAGGGAGATTTCGCCGGTCAACCCTCTCCAGAGCCCGTTCAAATGGGCAACCGATTCCAACTCCTCAATGTAGCTCGTCGCCTCCTGCATGTCCCCCAGCGCTACATAGAGGCGGGCAAGCGAGACCTGAGCACTCGCCTGATGCAGTTTGTTGTCTCCCCTCCGATAGACGGCAAGGGCTTCCCCGAGTTGCTGCTCTGCTTCCTTGAGGGCATGCTGTTCTGCGTAGAGCCGACCCAATTGAAGCTTTGCCGAAGCATACATGGCATAATTGTGGTTTTTTGTCGCCCACTCAATTCCCTTCAACAACCCTTCTTTTGCCACATCCCAGCAGCCCATGCGCATGAACAGCATGCCTTCTTCACCGGTCATTAGCGGCGTTGAAGATTGGGCGGATTCCTCCAACTTTTCGCGGTACTCCTTGAGGACCGCCTGGGCCTCGGTAAATTTGCCCATCAACGCGTAGACGCCAATGAGCGCCGACCGAAAAACCAGGATGTCGTTCTTGGTTTGATACACGGGTCTACGCTCAGCCCAGCCAACTCCGGACAGAGGGTCTTTGAGCCAGATACCGGAGACACGGACTCCCAACGCCCTGGTAAAGTCTGCGAGGAACGCCAGTTCGTTTGTGCTCGCTATGTCCCAGGCCCGCTCCAGATATCTCATTCCCTCTTGCGCATCGCCGGTCATGGCGTACGCCGATCCCAGACAGGTACAGGCGTTTGCCACCACTGCGGGGTGTTGTAAGCGGTCTCCCAGCTCCAGGGCCTTGGTGGCCCAATGAATACTCTGTTTCGCATCCAATAGCGGAATATACACCCGCCCCAATCCGCTGTAGACCAGCCCGAGCGTGGGACTCGCCGGAAACCCTTCCAGGATTTCTCTCGCCTTGTGCAGGTGCTCAACGGCCTTCTGGTCATCGATGATTTCCCTATTCCCACTGGAGAAATACTCTCTGCCCAACTGAGAGTGCACCGCCGCCAGTTTCCGTCGGTCGTTGAGCTGCTCGTAGATTACCAGCGCCTGCTTGAAGTACTCGATAGCTTTAGGCGCATCTATGGTGGACTTGTAACTTGCATCGCCCAGTTTTTCAAGCACTGCGGCGCGCTTCTCCAGATAGCCGCCCAACCCTTCCCACAGGTCAAGGGCATTCTTGTACCAATAGATTGCTCGCGGCCACGAGAAGAGACGGTCTGCGTATTCACCGGCCCGGTAGGCGTATTCTGCCGCCCTTAAGCTGTCATTGCCCTCCAGGAAATGTCGCGCGAGCTCATCCACATGGTCCGCCAGCCTATCGCTGTAGAGCACTTCACACACGTGTCCGGCGTGCAGATGCCATCGCCTGCGCCGCGGCGTACTGATATCGTCATAGAGAACTTCCCACACCTGCGGGTCAGCAAAGGCATACTTCTCTTGTCCCGGGATTGAACAGTCCATCAAGAGCCTGCTCCGCATTGAGCGCTCTATCACATCCACGAGCCGCCCTTCTTCAATTCCCGTGAACATTCGCAGCGCGAGAAAACTGAATTGTTGCCCAAGGACCGCCGCCTGCGACAAGACCTCCTTGGTTTCCTCACCCAATAGCAACACTCGTTCTCTTACGGCCAGTTTGACCGATTCCGGTATGGTGATTTCTGCCGAATCACTGACCTGCCAGGTCTGATCCGCCCAGTGGACCATCCGTCTATCAACGAGGGTTCGGCAAACTTCTTCAATGAAGAAGGGGTTGCCCCTCGTCTTCGCATAGATCGAAGAGCCAATCCGCTCTTTGACGCGCTCCCCGAGAAAGTTGGCGACAAGGTACGCCGTCTCGTCCATTGTCAGCGGTTCCAGATTGAAATGGCTGGTAAACCGCGCGCGGTTCGCCTCAGCCATCCCGCGCACCAAGTCCTTGTTCTCCTTGAACTCCTGATCACGATATGCACCAACAATCATCACACGCGCGCGCTTGAGGTTTCTGCTGACGTGTGTCAACAGCCCCAGACCAGGAGCCCATTGGAGGTCATCCAAGAGCAGCACAAGCGGCTTCACCTCGGACAGGAACGCAAAGAGCGCGGTGACACCGTCATAAAACCGTGTCCGTTGCGCCTCCCGCGACACGACCGGGAATGCGCTGGCTGCGCCATCTTCCAGCACCTCGGGAAAAAGTTGTGCTAGTTCGTTCTTGTAAGGTCTTAGCGCCTCCTCAAGTCCCTTGCTATGCGCCTCTTTGACGCAACTCTGCAATGCTTCCACCCAGGGCCCATAGGGCAACGTCCCGCCTCTGAGATAGCGTCCTTCAATAAACTGGCCTCCGAGGGCCGCAACATAGCTCCCAAAATCCCGTACGAGCCTGGTTTTTCCAACGCCCGGTTCGCCGGAGAGGAACACCAGAGAGGAACCGCCATCGTTGGCAACGGACTCAAAGTTCGCCTGAAGAAACTGAAGCTCCTCCTCTCTTCCGACAAGGGGGACCTCCTTCGGCAAATAGTGGGCGGTGTGATATCCTAATGCGGGAATAGGCAGCGGGATGATATTGGGGGGGTCAGCATATCCCAGGTCATCCTGTAACAGGGAAATCACGGCATCCAATCCCTGCCGGTGCTCGCGATAATACTCACTCTGACTGATGCCTAGCTCTCTGCACGTACCGGCAATCTCAAAGCCTTCCAGATAGCGCAGCACCAACAGACGGTATCTACGCCATGCTTTTTCTAAACTGGCAGATTGGTCAACCGGACGCAGTTTTTCAATAGTCTCCTGGATCCGGCGCTGCAAAAGCAGACCGACCTGGCTGGCACGTACTCCTTCCTCTAGCTGCAAGAATGAGGTCAGGAGGTGTGTTTGCAGATAGGGGAGGTCATAAAGATGGCCCAAGGCATCCCTGACCAGAAGCCCGAACCTTGTGCGGCGGAGCGGAAGTTGCCCATCACTTTCAATGTGTTCATTTCGCGTAAGGTCACGAGACCCCAGAGGCACATCCATCGTCACACCTCACGTCAGCCCGATGCCATACGTCACTCGATCCTGCCCCCGCGTTCGCAAACTGATTAGGTCATTATAGAGCCAGTTAAGAACTTCAACAAGGAAGGGGAGAACGTATGTCTGGCAGTTTTCCGACAGAATTCTGACATACAAATCGATGAATACCCACATGTGCCTGTAAGACAATTCCTTCACAAGCTTTTGCACTATTGAGGATTCAACAATAAGGAGGCCGCCCATTGAACTTCGAGGTTGAGTACACGCCTGAGCAGGAATCATTCAGAAAAGAGGTTCGGGGGTTCTTAGAGGCTGCGGTTCCCGCTGCGCTTCGGGAAACCAAGGCGGAAGATGGTCAGCCCTACGAGAAATATCTTATGTGCCGCGAGCTTGGCCGCAAGCTGGGAGAGCGGGGCTGGCTCTTCCCCACTGAACCCAAAGAATACGGCGGCGGCGGGCTCAGCGCAGACCATGCCATGGTGCTGTCAGAGGAGTTGGGTCGTTTTGACCTGGGAAATCCGCCTTTTTACGATGCTGGCGCAAGCCTCGGCGGGCCAACCATCAGGGTGTGGGGCACCGAAGAGCAAAAGAAACAATATCTCCCACCAATGTATCGAGGGGAGGTGCGCGCCTGGCAGCTTCTCACAGAGCCAAGCGCCGGATCTGACCTGGCAAGCGTTCAAACCAGGGCAATTCGAGACGGAGACGAGTACGTCCTCAACGGGCAGAAAATCTTCATCGGCAGCGATTGGGGCGCAGATTGGTTCTGGACCATCGCCGTCACAAACCCTGAGGCGCCACGGCACCAGAATGTCAGTTGGTTCATGATCGATTCCAGCCTTCCCGGCATCACCGTGCAGGAGATGGAACTCCTCACCCGATCAGACGCCGGCGGCGTGAAGAACTCCATCTTCTTTGACGGCGTGCGGGTGCCTGCATCCGCGCTTGTCGGTGGTGAAAATAACGGGTGGAAAGTGGCCAGCACGCACCTTGAGCTGGAGCATGGCGGGGGCGGCGGCGTAGGCAGGTTCCGCATGTGGGACAGGATTGCCCACTTCTGTGCCACGGAAAAATGGGACGGCAAACGGGTCTCGGATGACCAGGATGCCCGGGATAGTTTGGCTGACATCTTTGCCGACGTGGAAACTGGACGGCTTTTTGGCCTGAGAAATTTCTACCTTGCCCATGCAAACAAGCCCCGTTCTTACGGCGGACCTCAAGCCAATGCGTGGAGAAAGTTGGGTAATCGCCGGAGGGCGGAATGGATGCAGGATATCCTCGGCTACTACTCGCTCTTAAGTGATGAGGAATACGCAGCAGAAGAAGGTCATGTGGAACTTTTCCAGCGTTCAGCCATTATGGGCACGCATCCCGGCGGGACTGTTGAAGTCCTTAAGCTGATCATGGCCCGCAGGATAGGCATTGGCCGCAGCTCCCGTGAGGAAGCAGGGGATCTCGGATAACGTCGGGTCTCTCGCACCGGCGTTTCGGGACGTACTCACGTGTCCTGAAGCGCCGGTGACGTAACCAAGACGGAGGATAACACCTAGTGCGTGAATATGCCCTGAGACGAATCATCCTCATGATACCGACCCTTTTGGTCGTATCAATGATTATATTCACCATCATGCGGATGATACCCGGTGATGCAGCCACAATCCTGGCCATAAGCGGCGAGGATGTTGAAGCTAATCAGGAGCTTTACCTTGAGTTGCGCCACTCGCTCGGCCTAGACAAACCACTGCCCCTCCAATATGCAGATTGGCTCTGGCAGTTACTTCAGGGCGATCTCGGAGTCTCGTACTGGAGCAACCGTCCGGTGCTCAAGCAGATTATGGACAGACTTCCTGTCACCCTTGAGCTGGCTCTCGGCTCCATCATCCTTGGGGTAACCATGGCTATTCCATGGGGCGTTGGCGCCGCCGTGTGGAAGGATAAAATGGGGGACTATGTGCCCAGAATCCTGGCGGTGCTATTGGTCTCCATGCCAAACTTTTGGATCGGCACTATGCTGGTTGTCTTCCCCGCAATCCTGTTCAAGTATTCGCCGCCTTTGGGTTATATCAGCCCAACCGAGAATTTGGTGGGGAACTTCCAACAATTTGCCTTTGCGTGGTTTGCCCTGGGATCCAGACTGATTGGGACCACCCTCAGGATGACCCGTTCATCCATGCTGGAGGTCCTCAGCCAAGATTATATTCGTACGGCATGGAGCAAAGGGTTGAAAGCACGGTCTGTCTTTTTTCAGCACGCCCTAAAAAACGCGATGATACCGGTCATCACCATCGTCGGTGGACAGATGGCTTTCCTGCTGGGTGGTTCCATAATCGTGGAAGCGGTATTCGGCCTGCCTGGACTCGGCAACCTGACCATAGAGTCAATCCGTCAGCGGGACTATCCGCAGATCCAGGCGAACGTCCTATTCATCGCGACCATTGTGCTCGCTGCAAATTTATTGGTCGACCTTTCGTATGCCTTCTTTGACCCGCGTATTAAATACAAATAATCGAACACTGGCAACGCGTGGAGATTACAATTTTCCGCTATTCTCACGTGACTGCGGATAAGGTTGGGGGATTGGACTGGCAATCAGTCAACCCAGAACGGCATTACAGCGAGCACAGTTGGGAAGAGCTGTCCAACTCATTATAACTGTTGAACTGGTTTTTCACTAGGAGTGAACAATGGCACAGTCAACAAGAGCGCAAACAATAGCCTTATCAAGGCGGCCTCAGCAGAGTCTTGGCTCTCGGGCGCTCTCTTTGGCAGTACGGAAACCTCTTGGCACGATTGCCTTGTTCGTTATCTTTGTCATTGTCTTTGCCGCGGTGTTTGCTGAGTTTGTTGCGCCCTACGATCCGTTTCAGACCACTCGAGGCGCAATCATGCAGCCACCCAGCTCGCGGTTCCTCTTGGGCACAGACAACCTGGGCCGCGATATTCTCAGCCGTATTATCTACGGCTCACGGGTGAGTCTTATTGTGGGATTCAGCGCAGTAACCTTTGCCGTGAGTATCGGTACCATCATCGGCATAACGTCGGGGTTTATAGGCGGCAAGTTTGATCTGATAATACAACGGTACATGGACGCGCAATCAGCGTTCCCCGGTTTAATCCTGGCATTGGCTATCTTAGCCGCCCTGGGCCCTGGGATATTCAATGTCATCCTTGCTATCGGTATTAGTGATATCCCCCGAGCAAACCGGGTAGTCCGTGGCAGCGTCTTGAGCGAAACGCAACGACCGTACATCGACGCTGCGAGAGCCATTGGCGCAACCCCACTGGTCATCATGTTCAAACACATCCTCCCAAACGTGGCCGCGCCCATCATCATCATTGCCGCCACAGACCTGGGCGGCGCAATCTTGGCGGAGGCTTCTCTCAGCTTTCTCGGGCTGGGCGTGCCTCCTCCCAACCCGTCGTGGGGCGGCATGCTCAGCGGTCCCAATCGTACCTACATGTTCACCGCTCCCTGGATGGCAGTGTTCCCCGGTATGGCCATCAGCCTGGCCGTACTCGGCTGGAACCTGGCAGGGGATGCGCTGCGTGACATCTGGGATCCTCGGCTACGGGGAAGTTAAAGCATTGAAAGTTAGGCACATCAAAGAGGGGGTGGGTATCAAACGAAATTGAACTGCGACCATTAGAACGGACCAATGGGTAAGGCTCTAGCGAGCTGGCATTTCAGTCCAACGGGGAGGAAGACACATGAAACGCAAATTTATGGCGGCGACCGCGCTGCTGACGCTTATGCTCAGCGTGTCCTGTGCGCCCGCGTCAGTTCCGCCAGGGGGCGCCACCACAGGAGGCGAGCAAGCCAAACCCGGCTCACAGGGCGAGAAACTAGTGGACAATGACCTGCTGGCGCCCAACGTGCCGCGCAAAAAGGGCGGCCTGATGACCCTAGCCATTTCAGAAGCGCCCAAAACCCTTGACCCCTACTTCAGTTCAGGCGTCGCCATGAACCACATAGGCCGGCCACTGTACCAGACCCTGTTGGAGGTCAACCAGCCAACCCCAGGCCCCAAACCAGGCGTTGGCGAGGTTGCCGCGTTCCTTGCGGAAAAGTGGTCCATGCCCGACGACAAGACGGTGATCTTCAATCTCAGGAAGGGGGTCAAGTTCACCAACGGCGAGACCATGACCGCCGATGACGTGCTCTTCAGCCTTGAGTATGCCCGTGACCCCAAGAACAACTTCAGCTCACGGACATCATTCCGGACCATCGATAAGATTGAGAAAGTCGACGACTACACCGTCAGAGTCACGCTTAACCAGATTGATCCGGATATCCTGACCAGGTTCACCAGCGGGTTGTACATCCTCTCCAAGAAGTTCTTCGACGGCGGCGGTGATCCCAAGGCGACAGCAGTCGGCACCGGGCCTTTCCGCAATGTAAAGATGGACACTAACTCTGAGTCGATCTCGGTGCGCAGAGAAGATTATTGGGACCCGGGCAAGCCGTATCTGGACGGCATCCGCCACATTGCCGGGCTGGAGCGCTCGGCAATTTTGGCCGCCTGGGCCACCAAGAAGGTCGACTACTACAACGTCACCGATAAGGTCCAGTTTGATGAGTTCAAGCGTCAGCAGCCGGATGAAAAGCACTGGATCTTCTACACCGACTATAACTACGGCTGGTACCCCAATCTCAACAATCCCATCCTGAAGGACAAGCGTGTCCGTCAGGCGCTACAGCTCACCATTGACCGCCAAGAGATCAATGACTCGGTAGCCTTTGGCATCGGGCAGATAAGCGCCCCCGGCGACGCCGGGTTCCTGGGCGATGCAGGGATGTCTGACGAAGAGCTGTTCAAAATGCCCGGCTGGCGGCAACCTAAGACAGAGGACATTGCCACAGCAAAGAGGCTCATGCAGGAGGCAGGCTACGCCAATGGCTTCAAAGTAACCGGGGTCTACATCAGCACGTACACCACGGTTCCCCAGATTGCGGAGCTCATTTCCAACCAGTGGAAGAACGCTCTCGGTGTGACGCTGGAGTTGAAGGGGCTTGACACTGCCCTGTGGTCAGAGGCAGTTGAGAAGAAGGGTGACTTTGACCTGTCCATGGGCAACACCCGCATCACCTCCAACCCGGACACCAACATGACCAACTACTGGTATTCCAAGGGCGCATTCAACAAGGCCGCCATCAACTTCCCGCAGTTGGACGCGGTGATTGAGAAGCAGAAGACCATTGTCGACGCGAAAGAGCGCCGGAAGGTCTGGGCGCAGATGGCCAAGGTGGTCCAGGATGAGTACCTGTACCTGCCGTCGCTGGACGCTGCGTACTTCGGCATTCTACAGCCCTGGGTCAACGGTATCTACCCCAATTTCTCGGCCCAACCCTGGCTGCGCAAGCCCTACGAGGTGTGGTTTGACACGGCCAAATTGCCCGCCGACCGCGCCAAGTCTGACCAGGACATCCTGAAGAAAGCGACTGGTTCTTAAAGGAGAGGTTCCTGAGTTTTTAAGCATAAGGAGTCTACTGGTCCGAGAAACCCTCGGTTACCAGGCATAGCGCACATCACGTGGGACAGCAGTCGATTCGTCGGCTGCTGTCCTGGTAAGCCATTGGGATGGCTCGAATGATGCCATCCGGGGTAGCGCTCATTGCCAACGGGTCCGTCCACCTTTCGCGCAACCCAGCTTGTTGACCGTCACGCGGGCACAAACACCAAGAATATCCGAGACCATTGACGCTGTGAGCAAACGTTTATCGACAGAGATTCATTGAGGTTAGCAAACATGGTTTCTTCAGCACCACCTCTGCGTGGTATCCGCGTATTAGATATGGCCACTAATTTCGCAGCGACAGGCGCGGCGATGTATCTAGCCGACTATGGCGCAGATGTTATCAAGATAGAACTGCCGGAGGGAGACCCTGCTCGCACGTTTCCACCGGTGGTGCAAGGCACGAACATCGGCAAGAGCTTTCTTATCTACAACCGGGGGAAGCGCAGCGCGGTTATCGATTGGCGCAGTGACACCGGACAGCAGGCAGTTGACCGGATGCTGGGCCAAGTTGATGTCGTTGTCGTAGATGCTCCCGTGGGCGCCAGGTCAGATAGCTGGCGCTTCCACTATCACCGCCGGTTGAAGGCCCTCTTCCCTCGCCTGATTTACGCCGGCGTGAGCGCCTTCGGACGGCGTGGCCCCTATGTGGATTTCCCACCCTACGATCCTCTTGTCCAGGCCGCTTCCGGCATCATGGGTTCAAGCCGCAACCGTGAGGGCACCCCAGTGCATGCGGGTTCCCGGCTGGCGGACAGCAGTACGTCCATGCTCCTGGCGTACGGGGTCATGATGGCGCTGCTTGCACGGGAAAAGACGGGCGCAGGCCAACAGGTGGAGACCTCTATGCTGGAAGCCTCCGTCGCGATGCAATCGGTGCAACTCGTGTGGGCCGACAGTGACCCAACACCTCCCGCGGACCCCGCGCAAGCGACGGTGGCCTCGTACCAATGTGAAGATGGACGCCATATCAATATCATCACTATGCAAGAGCGACAATTTGAGGGGATGTGTCGAGTCCTGGGACTGGAGCATCTTCTCGAGGACAAAAGCTTCAGTACCGGCGAAGGCAGGACGAGGAGACGAACGGAGCTCTTCCCCCTCTTCGAGGGCATTTTGGGGACCAGGCCGTCCACGGAATGGCTCCCGCTGCTCCAAGCCGCAGGAGTCCCCTGCAGCCCGACCCTCTCTCGGGTTGAGCTGTTTGACGACCCGCAGATCGTCCTGAATCATGTGTCTGCGGAACTCACGCATCCCACTCTCGGGCGGATGAAGATGCTCGGCTCTCCCATCAGGTTCTCTGAGACGCATCTGCAGATTGGCAACGGCGCCCCAGAACTCGGTGAACACACCCATGAGGTCCTGAACGAGTTTGGGTTCTCAGTGCAGGAGATCGCTGACCTGGTGCGTGCCGGGGTGATTCAGAACAACAAGGAGGGCCGCTAATGCTACCTTTGGAAGGACTGCGCGCGCTGGACCTGGCCATCATGTACGCCGGCCCCGGCACCTCCATGTACCTGGCAGATATGGGCGCAGAGGTGATCAAGGTTGAGCAGCACATCGGCGACGATAGCCGGCGGAACCTGAGCACACCCTATTTGGGCATGGAAAGCCGCGCCTTTATGGTGATCAACCGCGGCAAGAGAGATATTGTCCTTGACTTGCAGCAGCCCGAGGGCAAGGAGATCATTCACCGCCTCATCCCGACCTGTGATATTCTCCAGCACAACTTTCGTCCCGGCGTGGCGGAGCGGTTGCAGGTGGACTATCCCACTCTGAGCAAGATCAACCCCCGCCTCATCTACGCGTGGCTCACTGCCTTTGGCTCGCAAGGGCCATATGCCGATAAACCTGCCTATGACAACGTCATCCAGGGTTACTCCGGCGTCTACAACGCCCGCGCGCGCAAAGACGGGGAACTGACCGGCACCGGGACGTTTGTGGCGGACACCAGCGCGCCTATGCTCCTTGGGATGGCCATTGGCTCCGCGCTGTGGGCGCGGCAACGGACCGGGCACGGCCAACTCCTGGAAGTGTCGTTGCTGGGCATGGCCATTGCCAGCCAGAGCCCTCAGTGGATACGGGTTGAGAGCGAGGACGCTGAGACCGCCGCGGATACCGAAGACCCGCTGGAGCGCGCGTGCCCGATTCTGGAATGCAGCGATGACGAATTTATCACGGTAGCAGTGGTGACAGACCAAGAATGGCGGTCCCTGTGCAGCGCACTCGATCTTTCCGGCCTGGGGAAAGACGCACGGTTCGCCTCGATGAATGGCCGCGTCCGCCACCGTCCTGAACTAGACGCCATCCTCGGCCCCAAGTTTAAGGAGCGTTCTTGTGCCGAATGGGCTGAGCTTCTAAAAAGCGCCGGCGTGCCGGCAGTGCCGATCGTGCGTCGCAACGACCTCCCGCAGCAGCCCGCGATTGCGGAGAACGGCATCATTGCCACCGCGCAGCATCCGACAAAAGGTCCCATCAGGATGTTCAACGTGCCGGTGCGGCTCTCGGAAACGCCAGGCAGCATCCGAAAGGCCGCGCCAACAATGGGCGAAGATACGGACGCCCTTCTCGCTGAGATTGGCTATACCTCCCAGCAAATCCAAGCACTGCGAGAGAAAAAGGTTGTCGCCTGACCCAATTAAAAATCCACTGACAGGAGCGAACAATGGGGCAGATTGATTACGGCTGCAAAGAGCACATCGCCACCATCACCATCAACAACCCGGACAACATGAACGCCCTGACTGACGACATGCACCATCAGCTCGCGGACACGTACCGGCAGTTCATGGATGACGAAAATGCATGGGTCGCCATTGTGCGAGGCGCCGGGGACAAGGTGTTCAGCGTGGGCAGAGACATGAAGGAGCGCAACCGCAAGTTCAGCGAGGGCGGCTCCCTTGGCGGCGGGCCCCGCTGGCCTGAAATTGATAAACCCCTGATAGCAGCCGTACAAGGCTATGCTCTAGGGCTGGGATTCCAGGAGACGGTGCGGTGTGACATTCGTATCGCCTCAGAGACGGCGAAGTTCGGCCTGACAGAGGTGCGGGTGGGTATGGCAGGGCCTGTGGAGCCGGTCATCCGTGTCCTGCCCTTCGGCCCTGCTCTTTACATGCTTTTGACCGGCGCTCACGTGGACGCGGAGCAAGCCCTGCGGTTTGGCCTGGTGGTCCAGGTTGTCAAACAGAACGAGCTCAACGACGCAGCCATGGCGCTGGCGGAGACCATCGCCGCCAATGCGCCGCTCGGTGTGAGAACATCCAAACAGAATGCCTACGTCGGGAGGTTCTTGACGCCCGAACTCTCGTCCAAATTCATGCGTCTGAACGGCGCAAAGGTCTCCAACTCTGAGGACATACGCGAAGGCGCAAGAGCCTTTGCCGAAAAACGAAAGCCACAATGGAAAGGACGGTAACACGCAAAGATGGCAGAATCGCTGGATCCCAAGGTAACTGCTCTCATTATCTTTGACATGCAGAAGGGGCAGTTTAACATTCCAGACCCTGAGCGGCAGAAGTGGATCAAGGAGAGCAGGATTGTTGAAAACGCTGTCGAGCTGTTAGCCGCAGCTCGTAAGGCGAACGTCCTCATCTATTATGTGCGGAACAACCGGCGCGCCGACGGTTTGGACCAGCCCGATGTCCTTACCGATGCCGGCATGCGCGCTGGCGGTGGACGCCCAGGCGGTGGCGGCGGCAATCCGCAGCAGTTTGAGATCATCGACGAGGTCAAACCGCAAGAGGGCGACTTCGTCGTCGACAAGATCAAGATGGGCGGGTTCTCCGGCACCTCCCTGGATACGCTCCTGCGGGCACGCAGGATGGAGCACGTGATCATCGCCGGCGTGCGCACCACGGTTGGTGTAGAAACGACGGTTCGGGACGGACGTGACCTGGGGTACAACATGGTCGTCGCCAGCAACGCCACCGGCGGCGTCTCTCCTGAGGACCACCAGTGGACTTTGGAGAAGATCTTCCCTCAGTACAGCCGGGTCCGTACCGTTGCACAGATCAAGGAGATGCTGGGTCAATAAGCTCCACCGAACAGAAGGAGAGCAGCGCCATGGCGACATCCACGGCAGTTGACGTTCAACTAAAAGAGTTCAAAGCAACGCTGGTGCAGGCCTGCCACATCCTCTATGTTGAAGAGGTCATGCAGGGGCCAACGGGACACATAAGCGTCAGAATCCCCGGCACGGATAAGATGCTCATCAAGCCGGTCATGATCGGCTTTGAGGAGATCACTGAGGACGAGTTCATCCTGATGGACTTCAACGGCAACAAGATAGAGGGCGGCGGCAAGGTTGGCCAGGTGCCTGGCGAGTATCACATCCATTCAGAATTCTATAAGGCCCGCCCGGAGTTTGCCAGTGTGATTCACACCCATCCTCCCTACTGTGTTGCCCTCTCGGCGTCTGGCCAGACTCCCAAGGCCTACAGCTTCGACGGCGGCCAGTTCGCAGATGGGGTGCCACTCTTTGATGAAACGACAAGCGGCATCAACTCGCCGGAGCTTGGGATGGCCGTGGTCAAGGCTATGGGGCCGAAGACGCAGGTGGTCCTGAAAAACCATGGTGTCGCCATTGGCGGCGGCAGCATCCAGGAAACCACATTGCGAAATGTGCGTCTGGAGAAGACCGCTTGGATGCATCTCCTGGTGCTCCAGTGCGGTGGTACCCCCACCACGCTGCAACGCGGCGGCGGCGGCTTCGGAGACGGCCGTATGGAGTCCCGTGCACAACCAACCTGGGACTACCAGGTGCGGCGGGCCGAGCGCATTCTCTCCGGTAAAGCGTAGCCGTCTCTTAGCCCAACGCGTCAATAGCTAAAACGCACCCCACTTCTTAACGGTGGGGTGCGTTTATCTTTCCGTCGCGTGACGTGGCCCATCAGCGAACCGACGCTATGGGTCATAGAAAAGTTCTCTCACCACATTCCCTATCTTGCTTCTATCAGGCAGCAAAACAAACGGATCGCCCTGCCACATCCCGTGGGAGACATAGTCCAAATCCAAGCTGCGCGCAGTGATTTTCTCATCGCTGATCCCCCAGGCAAGTTTGGCGAGATCCATGACATCGCTCAGCGTAAGGTCCGTGATCACCGTCTCCTGCGCTATCGCCCACAACCCGGGTAACTTTGGCAGCATATCCAATTGGAGCAGTTTTTGGCGGGCGGCCATGACCACCTGCCGCTGGCGTTCCAGGCGGCTGAAGTCCGAAGATTGATAGCGTGAGCGCGCGTACCATAACGCCCGTTCTCCGTTGAGATGCTGCAACCCAGCGCCAATAGAAACGCGCATTGTCCCATAGTTACCGGTGGGATACGAGGGGTCAAGCAGTGGCGACGAGAGCCTGACATCGATACCACCAATAGCATCGATCATACGCTCAAACCCGTGAAAATCCAGGAGGACATAATAGTCAATGGGGACGCCAAAGTTGTACGCAATCATCGCCTTCGCTAAACCCGGACCGCCGCCAAGGTAGCCGAACTGTTCCCCATATGCGTAGATGTTATTCACGCGGTCATGGACTAGAGTCTCAGGGGAGATTGGAATAGGCACCAACAAGTCACGAGGAATGCTGAGAATTCCGCCGGTCTGTCGTTGGGTATCCAGAGTGAGGACCATCACGGAATCAGTGCGCGATAGAGCAGAGGGGTCCTCCACCGGACGGCGGTCAAGCCCCATGACAAGAATGTTGACGCGCCGCTTCCCCGCAATAATAGATTGCTCTGGTTCCCTATCAGACAATGAGAGGTAAAACCCCAGGGGACTGAACATACCATGGGAGAGGGGCGCTGTGAATCTCTCCGTGGCAGGAGCTGCCGCGAGCACGCCCGAAAGCAGACCACCCAGGACGAACGCAGCAAACAATGCCCAGCGGGCACGAACGATTCCTCCGGTGGGCTCCATCCTTGGCGGCTCCACGGGTCACACTTTCTGTAACGTTTGTGAGAATGAGCATATACGCCTGCGCTCCATTTCACAAGACGTGGATTACCGCCTTTTTGCCAAGTGGCCCCACGGCTCCAAAGAAGCCCATCTGATCGCTGATCAAGTGCCGGTGATGCAGATAGATCCGCTTCACAGCGCTGTCACCAAAACTCCTCCACGGCTTACCGTGGCACAGCACGAACCCCTCGTGCCGCCTGAGGGCCTCTAACACGGTCACCGGCAAGCAGGAGACTGTTACGTTGCGGTGTTCTCTTCCGAAACCGCAGCGTCGGCCCGCGCTTGGGCAGCCTCTTGAGAGCTGCGAAGCTTGGCATATTCCGCTGCCAGTTCAGCCCCCAAAAGGAGGATGATAGCGGAAACGTAGGCCCAGAAGAGGAGCGCAATCATGGTGGAAAGAGCGCCATAGACTTCACCATACCTGGCTACGTTTGTCAGGTACCAGGTGAAGAGGCCCTTGGCTACCTCAAAGAGCGCTGCCGCCAGCACAGCGCCCGGCAGGACGTCTTTCCATCTGACCTTTGCGTCTGGACCGAAGCGGTATATCAGCAAGAAGAGGATGAATGAAACACACAGCGGAGTGAGGCCGAAAGCAGCCCTCCATACCGCGGTCCTGTCCAACACTTGAATGGCCTGGGGCAGCGCCTGCCATGCGAACCTGAGCATGAAGGTGGTCCCCACGGACAGCATGAACAGGAGGCCAACTCCGCCGGCCATGCCGATATCCGTCAGCATACTCTGCAGAAATGGCCGCTCCTTTTCCACGTTCCAGGCCCGGTTCAGGGAGTGGCGGACGCTGGCAAACACGGCTGAAGCAGACCACAGGAGCAACAGCAGCGAGATGACCCCAAAAGTCTGTCGCGATTCGATGACCGCCTCTATGTTCCCCACCACCATGCCCCCTGAACCGGGAAAGAACTGGCCCGTGATCCGGAGCAATCTGTTTTCCACATCCTGCGGCCCCGCGATCATCTCGAAGATTGCGACAATCGCCAGCAGGAGGGGAAACAGAGAGAAGAGGGCGTAGTATGCGATGCTCGCCGACATAGAGGTGCAATCGTTCTTAATAAACGATCGCACCGTCTCAAGCAGAAGCGCTGGAAGGCGAGCCTTCATCAGTCCTGACAAACTACGCAAGCTTCGGGTCCAGGCTTTCCAGGAACATCTTGTGCACCGGGCTGACGTACTTGTCACGGCGCATGATGACGCCATAGCTGGTAGAGGCGGCGAATTCTTCGGGGATTTCGATGGCCTCGAGCCTGGACTTATCCGCCTCAGTAAGACAGATCCCGGAAACCACGGAAATGCCCAGCCCGCGAGCAACGTAGTGCTTCACCGTCTCCCACGCGCCCACTTCCATACTTACTTCAAAGCCAAGTCCCTTGGTCTCCAACGCCTCTCGCACCCGCTCGTAAATGCCCATGTCTCTCTCCGGCAGAATCAGCCGGTACTTCAAAATTTCTTCGAGAACCCGCGGCCTTTTCTTCAGGAGTGGGTGCCCCAGAGGCGTGATGAGATATCCGGGAAATTCTTGCCAGGGCCGGAACATTATGCTGTCGGGAGTCGGCAGATACGAGACGATTCCGATGTCAATATCACCCTTCTGGGCTAGGGAGACGATTTCTGTGGGGGTCCGAGAAAGCACCTCAAGCCTGACCTTGGGATGCGACTCTGTAAAGTGTTGAATCGGCGCGGGGAGCAGATACAGCAACGTCGATTCCTCCGCGGCCACCCTCAATTTCTGGGGCACTTCTCCGCTGACCAACTCAGCCTGGAAGGCCTCCACCTGGTCAAACAGAGTTATGGCGAAGTTGCGCACGTGCTCTCCGACGGCCGTGAGCCTCACCCTGCCGCCGGGCGCCTGGTAGAGTTTCTCTCCCAGACGATTCTCAAACGCCTTCAACCGTTGCGCCACGGCAGACTCTGAAATGCCCAGCTCAATGCCCGCTCGCGTGAGGCTTCCGAACTGAGCCACCGCCAAGAAGCACTTGAGCTGCTTCAGATCCAGCGTATCCTGCATGCTTCGCATCCGCATCGGTAGACCTATTACACGAGGTTCGTCTGAAGACCAGCATAAGCAACGCTTACAGAACTATAACAGGAATGCTCTTGCGCACAAAGAGCCACGGACGGAAGATAGCACTGGCAGCACCGAAGGAGCGCAGAACTGTAGAGGGTAAAGGGAATTACATGCACATTTGTGCTGTTGCACACTCGCCTCATAGGTGAATCCCGATGATCAAACGAGTGGAATGACCAGAGACACACTTCCCTGCAGGGAACCTCGTAAGGAGGTGCTACGGTGAAACCAGAGCTAGAGCAACTTCTGACCAGCGCAGTTCGTGCCTACGTTGAGCGGAGCAGACGCCTGGTGGCCTCCTGGTCTGTCGGCCCCATACCCAATCAAAATCGGATCCGTGGCGGCGCGCTGGGGCGTGACCTGGACTGGTTGGAGCAGGTGGCAGACGGGCAACTCGCGGCCTCTCCCGAAGAGGTGGCCGCGGTACGGAAAAGAGTGCTCGACGATCTGTTTCAACCACTCGCGAGCGACGAGCTGGCGCTTCCCTCGAATTTCGATGCCCTGCCTCTGGCGCAGCTGCTCGCCGACGCCGAAGCGCGGTCTTCAGCCCTCATAACCTCCGAACCGACTCCTGCCCAGGTCACCGGCGTCGCGGCGCCGCTGCTGACCTTCTCCGAATGGGGAGTTCCGATTCTGCTCGAACCAATTCCCGCCCAGGTCCCCGATGTTGCAGTCCCAGAGACAAGCGCTGGCCAGGCAGATGTTATGTCAAGTCTCTCCCCCGCGATAGATACGGACACTTCCGCTCCGAGCGGCGCGGGGGCCGCGGACTGGCTGTTGGGTGAGGGGACAATTCGGGGCGTGCTGTTCCTGGGTGGGCTGCTGGTAGTTGCTGCCGCCATCATCTTTGTGGTTGCTAACTGGGGTTCATTCCCTGGCTTCCTCAAGTTTGGCGTCATTTTCATGGTGACGTCCGGCCTGTACCTGTTGGGATACACCCTTTACAACACCCCAATCCGGACTGCGGGAGTCACCTTCATCACCATCGGTTCGTTGATGGCCCCGCTCAATTTCTATGCCCTCTACCAGTTTGTCCTCCGGCCCAATGGCACACCGCCTGAGGGTGCCTGGATATTGGGATCTGCGGCCTGCGGCATGCTGTACGCAACAACAGCCTGGTGGCTAAGGACGTCTCTCCTGATGTACGCCGCCGCTGCCGCGTTGACGGCGCTGGTGGGCTCAACCCTGACCACGGCCAGAGCGCCGGACTATTTATACCCGCTGGTCGGGCTCGCCGTGGCAAACATCTTGCTTGTCGCTGCCCACCGATTGGACGCCGCCGGCTTTCCTCAGTTTGTCACAACGCCCCTTCGCCGCTCGGCCATGGCTGCCGGTGTGTTGCTCACTGGGTCGGTGTTGTTGGTCATGGGTCCTAACGGCACGTTGCCGAGCTTGGCGCTGGCGGCAGGGCTCTTCGGGTATCACGGACACGCCACGCGTCAGCTGTGGAGCCGTGTGGCCGCCTACGGTCTGGTGACCATCAACTACCTTTATTTCTTGTCCACCCTCCATGCTCCAACCCTGGTCAATGGTTCGGCGGTCATGGCCCTCGGCATCTTATACCTCATCGCCAGCTCCACCAGGTTCTTACAGCAATATGGGGGAAAAGACCAGTGGATATTGCGGGGCATCGGATACGCGCTCGCGCTCCTGACCACCGGGATGGCCTTTGCCCGCACCGAAGACCTCATCCTCGCGCTCACGGCGGATGTCCTCATCCTGGCCGGGTCCGCTTACGCCTACAGAGACCGCAGTTGGTGGAGCGCCTGGGCATGGGGAGCCATCTGGCTGTTTATCTTCCCGTGGCTCCTCACATTCTCCCTGCTGTTCCCCGCGTCATTAAGTGTGACCTTAGTGGGGCGGATATGGAATCCTGCTTGGAGCCTGGTGCTCGCGCTGCTTGCCATGAACTACCTGGTGCTCGGAGGCGTGGTACGGCGTTGGAATGTGTCCGTGGCCGTGGGTTTCGTCGCAGCCGCCCTGACGTTGCTGCCCTTTGCCTCGCTCGTCGTCGCCGTGTTCCCGTCAGGATTGGCCGTGGGGACGGCGTTGTTTGCAGTGTCGACACTGGTCTACGTGGGAGTGTCGATAGCCTCAAGGAGGGCTTGGCTGCTGCATGGGACATTCATCCTCTTGAACCTGACTCTTTGGTGCGTCCTCAACCTCTTCATATCCGGCTCGCGCGTCGATTCGCAAGCCACCATCGGGACCTATGTAGCGCTTTCCCTGGCACAGCTCTACGGCGCGCGCTGGTTGGAAACCCGTCTTTCGACGTCATGGGCGTGGCCGGTCTACACCTGGGCCTCGGTGAACATGGCGCTCTCCTTCGCGGATGCGCTGATTGCCGCGCTGATAGCGGGAGCCGCTATCAGGTTCCGAATCGCGCCTCACACCGGGCTCAGTCCACAGGGATTAATGTTCATCATAGTATCGGCGTTGTACGGAGCGGCGCTCCTGCACGCAGCCTGGCTGCAGCGAGGCAGCACGGAGCCGGTGTTCAAGGTGGCAAGACGCGTGCTGGTCTACATAGCCCTGACCGTGCTGGCCGGCGCGGTTGGCTGGGGCGTTTTTGACACCCGTTTTGGGGGACAACATTTCGCCGTCGCGGCAGCCTGGCTTCTTATGGGTAGCTTTATAGGATTGAACCTTCGAACCGCAGAAGCCGGAGGGCTTGCAGAACTCTACGGCAGGCCCCTGGTCAACTTTGGGCTCACCGTAGTATGGCTTCCCCTGAGCCTTGCGCTCTTCTTCGGAAGCCCGCTCTCATCTGCCATAGTTTTTGTCGTAGGCGGAGTCCTCTATGGCGCCAGTTCGTTCTATCGCAGGAGCTGGGGCCTTGGCTATACGGCCGGACTCCTGCTAGCGGCAGCCTATGGCTGGACTCTTCAATGGCAGCAGGTGTACGAGCTTCAGGCATACGCTATTCCCTACGGCCTGGCTTTGCTCGCCGCCGCACATCTTGAACAGGGCAGGTGGAAGCACGACGAGAGTCATTCTCGGGATTCCCGGATATTTCTCACGTGGCTTGGCCTGACGCTTCTCTATGGCACAGCGCTGACGCAATCTCTGGCACGGGGATCGCAAGGAGCGCCCTACCTGGCCCTTGAAGTTGCGGAAACGGTCGCCGGGCTGCTGTGGGGCCTTCGGATCCGCTCCAGGAGCTGGGTGGTCCTGAGTACGGGGTTTCTCGCGGCAGAGACGGCCTTCCAGCTATTCGACTACGTCATCGCGCTCCCCGCGTGGGTGCTGTTGGGCGCCGCGGGGGCTGTCCTGCTGACTGCAGGCGTGTTGGCCCTGGCTAAACGGCAGGAGCTCGCCAGCGTTGGAGAGACCGCGCGGCGGGAGTGGGAAGCGTGGAGCTTTTAGGCGCTAGTACTTACTTGCGAAAAAGCGCGCTGTGAAAAGCCGCTCGTGGTTCGACAGGTCGTTCGACTCTGAGAGTCTCAGACTCGATGAGCTCACCATGAGCGGCTCGCCCTTCGACAGGCCTGCCTGTCCGGTAGGCAGGCTCAGAGGCTGTGAATCTTTCCCTCTCCCTTGATGGGAGAGGGTTAGGGAGAGGGTGAAGCGATGAACGTGAACGTGTTTGGCGGGCTCTTCGGCATCTTCCGGGGCGGCGGCATTGTACTGGCTCTTCGTAAAGGGAACGCCGTGGCGGGGTTCATGGTTGGGGGCGTGGCGGTCACCGCCATCTGCGGGGCCGTATACGGACTGGCAATGGGCATTGGGATAGACTTTGACACAGCGATCAAGGACGCCATCAAGGTGCCCGCGGTGCTGCTCATGAGCCTCTTTCTCTCCATCCCCGTCTTTTTCCTGGCATACCGCCTGTTGGGGCGAGAGGAATCCTTGGGCCAGGTGGCTGTCGCTGCGTTGGCCTGCATCTTGAGCTGCTCTCTCATCCTGGGCGTGGCGGCGCCCGTGGTCTTCCTCTACGGCGTTGCCAGCGGTTTCGCCCCGGAACTCCTCTATGTCCACATCGCCATCGTCGATGTCGCCCTTCTCTTGGGGATCTTTATTCTGGGGAACCTTGTGTACCAGGCTTTTATCACCGACCGGCAACGCCTGGTTGTCCCGAATGTGGTCGGCGTTATCATGATGGTCCTGGTTGCGGTGGTCTCAGTCAACTTCTTCAGCCCATTTCTGCATCCCTCTCCCACCTTCAGCGAGGGTACCGACCGCCTCCTGGACAGCCTCGGCGTAGGCGTCAACCAGAAGGTGGAGAACGCCTTGCGGACGGCTTCCCTGTCAGACAGGATGCAATACCACTACCGTCTTTCGCTCCCGTCGGAAGGGACGGAGCGTGACTTCACTGTGGTCCGAGCCGGCGAGAATTACCAGGTCACCATTCGCCGCCTTGTCCGTCCCGGACAGCCCAACCTGACCGACCGCCGTGTCTGGCTGGTTGACGGCAAGGCCTACGCTGATTTCAGCGGCCAGGCGACGGAAATAAGCCGCAGTGAGGTGGCCGAGTTTGTGGACGACGCCCTCCCCGCGAGGGCATTTGCGCTGAAGCAGGCCGCAGAGGTGTCCTACAGAGCACGTCTGGAAGATGCGGATGGACGACGCTACTACGTCGCGCGCGGCGCGACAAAAGACTGGCAGGTGGCGGTGTTTTGGGACGCCCGCACCAGGGAGGTGGCGCGACTGGAAGTCAGCGACAAGACCGCGCCTGCCCTAGTTGGGACGCGCGTCACCGACATCCAGACAAGCACGCTGACCAGCGCTTCTCTCCAGACCTCCTTAGTTCGGGCTATGGAGGATATAAAGAACCCCTCCGACCCACGCTTTCGTGAGGCGTGGGAAACGCAGGTCGTCATCGCCTCGCTGGAACGTCCCGATACCGCAAGCTTCGACTACATCAACTCCAATGAGTTTTTTGCGCTGCGGTACCCGCGCAACTGGAAGCAACAGCCCTGGGACGCCGGGCATCGCAGTGTGGCCTTCGAGGAATGCGCGGAGTCTCGATGCGGCCACATGAACGTCGCGGTGAGCAGCCTGGAGCGAAACAAGCGGCTGGACGACATGCTCATCGAGCTGCGAAATCAGCTAACGTCACAAACCAGGAACCGTGATGTGACGGTGCGTGTGGAGACCCTGCGGGGAACCCAGGTTGGGGTGATAGAGCACACCTACGACTACTTCGAGGGCGGCAGGCTGCTGAGCACCCGCCGGGTGCAGTACTGGTACCCAGGCCGGATATCGCGCTACTCGCTGACGGGTGAGGCGCCGGCATCCGATTTCGAGAGCTACCGGGCGCTCTTCGGCAGCGCCGCGCAGAGCTTCGAGTACCTGCGCTGAGCCACCGCCGGGAGTCGCCATACCCATGACTGACCTGGCACGACGGACGCTGGGACGCACCGGCCTGGAGGTGACGACCCTGGGCTTTGGGGCAATGGAACTGCGTGGCGCGGCGGACTATGAACCCGTGCCGCCATCACCACCACCACCACCCCAGCCACCAATATCGGTGGAGCCGCCGCTTCCACCGTAGTCGGTCATTGAACTGCCGCTGCCCGGATCATGGCTGCTCTCATGTGCCGCGAACCCAACACTCCCCAAGGTAAGAATCCAGAGCCATGTGGGAAACTGCAACGCGTGAGCAAGTTCGTCTTCGTGCCTTCTCTTGTAGTAGTGTCGGCCAAGCATGCCTGCCGAGGCCCATAACACGAACGCACCGACGCTAAGAACCAGCAGCAGAGGCCACGAAACATTCTCCGCAACTATCGCGTACACCACGATGGTGGTGACCAGAAGAAGTACGCCCAACAGCGGGATGCCATTCGAACTGCGCTTCATATTCCATCTCCTGACTAGTGGCTGCACTCGCCATCGATCTCGACACTTATCGGGAACAGCGGGTTTGGAACGACTTTCCTTGTAAGGATAACCTGTGCACATGGAATCTCCAAATCAATCTGATAACTGCATCTCGCATTTCCCCGTTTGTCAGCCGCCCATGAGGACCCACCCACCTCATGCGGGCATCCGCCCCACAACAGGACGCGCGGGTACGTATAGAAATACGGCCGCTGAGGGATGGCGCCACTAGCCGCCGCTTGTACTCCCCCAGGAACTTCTTCACTCCATGGCGGCCGATCGCGAAGGAGACGGGGGCGGCGGGAGTGAGTCTGGGAGATGGCGCGAGGAAGGAGAAGGGACGGTGACGGCAAGGGCGCGGCCTCTCGTGGTGTTATCATCTAGAAAATAGCGACTTGACGATAGGAGGACACATACGTATGACTGACCTGGCACGGCGGAGGCTGGGACGCACCGGCTTGGAGGTGACTACCTTGGGGTTTGGGGCAATGGAACTGCGCGGCGTGCCGGCCGGAGGTCCGGAGGTTGTCGACGAGCAAGCGGAGCGAATTCATCTTGACCCTTGCGAAAGAGGGGCGAAGGCCCTTCAAGGTTGGCGGCGGGGGTATGATAGCTGCCATCTATCCGCCCGACCCGATCACCGCATCCCCCAGAAACTTATTGACGATAGGGTCTTGCCCTGTCAGTATCTCGCTGCTTCTGTGAAGGAGCTCATTCACCAAGACCCTAACAACTCGGTCGCCCATCTCTTCTCTAAAAGAGTAGTGAAACCGCGGCTGTCGGAGAAAAGGGCTAATAGCTCGGTGTAGTAGCCTTCTAACGTGTAGGGCTCGCGTCCATTGCACAGGTTGGGATTTTTCGTATCCGCGCCTTATGCCACGAAATCTCGCAATAATGCCTTTGGAAGCACGAAGGAAACCCCACAAATTTTGCAGTTGGGCGATAGGACTTGCAGAATGTGTCTGCCTCTGTTGTAAAAGGCCCTTTGATTGAGGATAGCGAAAAGGTTATGTCAGCACGTACCCGACGACCTGCTCGCTGATGCCCTTGAGCTGGTACTGCTGGCGCTTGGCGTTGGGGAAGGCAGATTGTAGGGCCTGATAGGCCGCCTCTGTTACTATTATCTCCCCCGGAGCGGCTTGGCCCTGAAGCCGAGAAGCGACGTTCACGGTGTCGCCGACAACGGTGTAGTCCCCACATTTAGTCGACCCCGCATTTGTGACCATACACCAGCCGGTGGCTATCCCTATCCCCACTCGTAGAATTTCCGCCCCGCCGGTCGTGGCATTAACCCGGGGCACCGCCAGTTGAATCTCGGTAGAAGCAGCAATGGCCTGGGCCACATGGTCCGCGCGCTGGATGGGTACGTTGAAGAAAGCCATCACCGCGTCTCCGAGAAAGTGGTCAACAATGCCATCACGGCCAATTACGATCTGTGACGCAGTCCTGAAAAATTCTTCCATGACCGGGGCGATCTTTTCTACACCCAACTCACGAGTCAGGCTGGTATAGTCACGGCAATCAGCAAAGAGCACTGTGACCTCGGAGAGGCCACCGGCCTCCCAACCAATGCCTCACATGTTGCAGATATTGGGGTTCTTGTTATGACGGGTGATCCCGAAAAGGCGCCAAAACAGCCCGCCCAGCCCGGTGAGATACTGTTCCCCCTGAAGACGCAGGAGCAGGCGAGCAATGGCGGGTGCGTGAGCCAAATGAGCATCCTTACCCAGTACGCAGTAATCGGACAACCTAGGGGTACGAGAAATCACGGCTAGAGGCTCTCGTCGACTTGCATACCCACTCCGCCTGCGCAGAAGTGCCAGGTGTGTGGACTCATGAAGTCGCAGGGACAGCCAGGGTTGCAGATGCAGCTCTTAAAATAAGTTCCCGTCGTGCTCCATGTCGCCATAGTCGCTTACCTCCATGTAAAGACAGCAACATTGTACTAACCGCTCTAGGTGCAGTCAATGTCAGGACATTAGCCGCGATCACCGCTGCTTATTGTGAAGCAGCCCGCCTTGACTCGCTTAGCCCGCACACACGTAGTTGCCTTGATAAATTGGGTAGCTTGGGAACTCGCCACCATCGAGTGACGGTGCTGATTTCCTCTGGCGCTGGGGATAACGCTCTGATTGGGCGCATCTATGAGTTGGCCCTTGCCCGCCTCCAACTCGCAGAGCTGCTGCAGCAGCTCTAGCCTCAGGAACTTCGCGGCGCGTAACCTTAGTACGGTCTGCGACCCGACGAGCGGTGAGCCACGGTAAACGGACCTTCCGTCGGGACCCTCTCCGTTGGGCGAGAGCCGACGGGAGTAAGGGCGCGGCCCCTCGTGGTGTTATCATCTAGAAAACAGTGACTTAACGGTAGGAGGACACATACGTATGACTGACCTGTCACGGCGGACACTGGGACGCACCGGCTTAGAGGTGACTACCTTGGGGTTTGGGGCAATGGAACTGCGAGGCGCGGCGGCCGGAGGTCCGGAGATTGCCGACGAGCAAGCGGAGCGAATCCTGAACGCCGTTCTTGACGCCGGCATCAACTACATCGACACCTCCATCGACTATGGGCGCAGCGAGGAGCTGATCGGACGCTTCATCGCCCATCGCCGCTCGGAATACTATCTTGCATCCAAGTGCGGCTGTGTGCCGGGATCGCGGGGCGAGCACGTCCATACCGCTGAAAACATCCGCGCCGGCGTGGAACAGAGCTTGCAACGGATGAACACCGAGTATCTTGACCTGGTGCAGTTCCACCGAAGCCTCTCCCGCCGTGAGTTGGAGGACGGGGCGCTGGATGCCCTGGTGGCGTTGCAGCGCGAGGGGAAGCTGCGCTGGGTCGGGATGTCCGGCAGCCTGCCGCAGCTTGAAGAGCAGATAGCGATGGGCGTCTTCGACGCATTCCAGATTCCGTATTCGGCTCTTGAGCGAGAGCACGAAGAGATAATCTCACGGGCAACCGCCGCCGGAGCGGGCATCATCATCCGAGGCGGCGCATCCCGGGGCCAGCCGACCGATTGGGAACGCCGCAGCTACTACATGCAGCCGGGGACCGTGGCCCAGGACCGCTGGCAGGCGGCAAACCTGGACGAGTTGTTGGGCGACATGAGCCGGATGGAGTTCACGGTGCGCTTCACCCTCTCAAACCCCGACCTGGACACGACTATCATAGGAACAAGGGACCCTGCACACCTGCTGGACAACGTTCAGGCGGCGCTGAAGGGGCCGCTCCCGACGGACTTTATGGCAGAGGCAAAGCGCCGGCTTGCGGCCGCGGGTTCCCGCCCTGTCAGCGCCCGCTAGAGCACCGGCCCACCGGGGCAATGGCGGTTTGTCTCGACTCATTGTGAAGTCTGGGGTGACGCGCCCTGTTTGCCTCAGGTTGTTTTTCGAGCCAGTTGCTGACAGTACGCATACAAAGCATCGTACACGGGCAACTCGCGCTCCAACTGCTCCAGGTCATCCTGGTAAACCAGCCTAAAGCCCTCTGCAATTGCTTCCAGACCAGCGCTCTCGGGAGCCAGGTGCTTCTGATCCGTATCCGCGCCCCTGACGATGAGCGCCAGCCGTTGCAGCGCAACGTCCGTGAGCTTGTACTTGCCCAGGATCGCGTCAAAGCTGCACTCATCACCATGATGACCAAGCTCCGCGTCAGGAACGTCGAAGGGAGTCGCGCCCTCTCGCTCCGCAACGCTCATGACCTGGCCCGCCGGCGCAAAAAGAAACTCGGCCTCCGGATCGACAAACCTCTTTATCAGCCACGGACAAGCTATTCTATCTACCTTGGGGCGTTCACGCGTCACCCATTTCATTGGCACTCTCCAGCATTCACTCCATGAACCACGGGTTCAGATTACACCCTGAATGACCTCCGCTCCAAATGCCGTTCCACCATCTTGGCCGCCGCTTCCTGCTCCTCATCCGCCAGTCTTTGTCCTCGTGAAGGGACAATGATACGATGCAGATGGACCGGTGGCGCGATGCCGATGATAGAATTGGCGCGCCGGCCACACACAAGGAACGTCATGAATTCAGACATGAGCGCGCTGGAAGCTGACTTAGCAAAAAGAGCTGCGGGGTCAGGTTGGAATGCGCTGGACCTGCGCCGCTGGCAGCAGCTCCTCCTGGACTACGCCACTGAGGATGAGGCATTCCGCATCCAGCTATTGCGGTTTGTTGACGTGCTCCCCACCCTCCCGTCGGATGCTGCTCTCGCCGAGCACGTTGTCGAGTATTTCGGCACTCACGCCTCACCGTGGTTCGTGCGCAGAGCTGTCAAGCTTGCCCAGAACCCCATATTGCAGCCGCTGCTCGGCCGGCTGGTGTCGGCTGCGGTCCATGCCATGGCGGGAAGATTCATTGCCGGAGCAACCCCGGCGGCCGCGCTGCCAGAGCTGCGCCACCTTGCTGGTCAAGGGATGGCATATACCATCGACCTGCTGGGAGAGGCAACGCTCTCCGAGCAGGAAGGCGATGCCTACCTTGCGGCGTACCAAGAACTGATCCCTCTCCTTGCATCCAACGCAGCAGCAACGACGCACGATCCTCGCTGGAATGGGTCGCCCCCGGCGAACGTCTCCCTCAAGCTGTCGGCGCTAACCTCACAGTTTGAGCCGGCGGCGCCAGGTTTTGTGACGGAGCATCTGGGGCTGCGTCTCAAGGCCCTGCTCAGAACCGCCCGCACTCACGGCGCGTATGTCCACATCGATATGGAGCAGTTCCGCTTCAAGGAGTTGACACACCGCGTGTTCAGAGATGTGGTGACAGCCCAGGAATTCCGAGATGTGGTGGACGTGGGCATTGTGGTGCAAGCCTACCTAAAGGATGCGCCAGAGGATCTGCGACGCCTGCAGGAACTCGCGCGAGAACGCGGCGCGCCCCTTACCGTGCGGCTGGTCAAAGGCGCGTACTGGGATGAGGAGATCATCGTTGCGGCTCAGCACGGTTGGCCGGCGCCGGTGTTTCAGGACAAGGCCGCCACCGATGCTGCGTACGAGCACTGTACAGACTTGTTATTGGACGCGTGGCCGCATCTGAGACCTGCCTTTGGCACGCACAACCCCCGCTCAATTTCCTACGCCATCCAAAAGGCGCAGCAAGCAGGACTTTCCGTCCCGGACTATGAGTTTCAGATGCTGTACGGCCTCGCGACGGAACTGGCGAGCGCGGTGGCAGAGCGAGGATACCGGCTTCGTCTGTACGTTCCCGCAGGCGCTATTCTACCAGGCATGGCATACCTGGTCCGCCGGTTGCTGGAGAATACGTCCAATCAGGCGTGGTTTCGGCATTCTCGTGGGCCTGCGCCCGAGGGGCCGCCCCCGGCGACTTCTTCACCACCGAAGGTATTTGTGAATGCCTCACCAGCCCAGTTTCATGAGTCCCCCGTCCGCGAGATGATGCAACGGAGCCTCGATCAACAGCAATCTACTTTTGGGAACACCTATCCTCTGCTGCTGGCAGGAGGACGGGTCACGGATCGAACCTTGGCGGAGGTGCGCTATCCCGCCGACCCCACAGTCCTGCTGGGACTTGTGGCACAGGCGACACCGGATGACGTTGAACGTGCGGTGGGCGCAGCATCCGAGGCGCTGCAGCCATGGGGGCACCGGCCAGTGCATCAGCGGGCAGAGATCATGCGTCAGGCTGCCGGTTTACTCGAGGCGAGACGGTTCGAGTTTGCGTCCACCATGGTGTTCGAGAGCGCCAAGCCCTGGCGCGAGGCGGATGGCGATGTCACTGAAGCCATCGACTTTCTTCGTTACTATGCATGGCAGGCGGAAGACCTGCAATCCGAGAGGTCCCTCAGTGCGCCGCCCGGAGAATCGAACATCTACCTACGAGAGCCCCGTGGCATTACCGCTGTTATTGCCCCCTGGAATTTTCCGCTTGCGATTCTCACCGGCATGACTGCGGCGGCGCTGGTCACCGGCAACACCACAATTGTCAAACCAGCAGGCCCCTCACCGATCATTGCGTTCAAGCTCGTTGCGCTGTTACACGAGGCGGGCGTGCCTCCTGAAGCATTGCAATACCTGCCGGGTCCCGGCGGCACCGTTGGGCAGACGCTGGTCGAACATCCTCTCATAAGCACCATCGCCTTTACCGGCAGCAACGCTGTCGGCCTCGACATAATTACTCGCGCGACCAGACTTCAGCCGGGCCAACGCGTCATCAAAAGAGTCATCGCCGAACTGGGCGGCAAGAACGCGATTATCATCGATGAGGACGCCGATCTGGACCTGGCCGTGGCAGATACGTTAACCTCGGCCTTTGGCTACGCCGGGCAGAAGTGCAGCGCGTGCAGCCGGTTGGTAATCGTAGGGCAGGCTTACTCCGAGACGGTGGCGCGGCTCAAATCGGCGGTCGCCAGCTTACCTGTGGGGCCGCCGCACGAACCACAGACCATCGTGCCGCCGGTTATCACTGCGGAGGCCAGAGCACGTATCGAGAAGTACATCGCCATCGGTGAACTGACTGCGACGACCGTTGGAGCAGGAGCCGTTCCCTCAGGCGGGGGGCACTACGTCGCTCCACACATCTTCACGGACGTGCCCCTGGATTCACCCCTTGCGCGAGAAGAGATCTTCGGCCCAGTACTGAGCGTCTTTCGGGCTCGAGATTTTCGGGATGCGCTGGACATTGCGACGAACTCAACCTACGGACTCACGGGAGGACTTTTTTCGCGCCATCCCGGCCACATCGCCCACGCCCGCAGAGACTTCCGCGTGGGGAACCTCTACATCAACCGCAAGGTGACTGGCGCGGTCGTCGGACGCCAGGCCTTTGGGGGTCTCAACCTTTCAGGGGCCGGCGAGCAGGCAGGCGGGCCTGACTATCTTCGGCAGTTCACCGTGGGGCGAACCGTCACCGAGAACACCATGCGTCGGGGCTTCGCTCCCAAACGGGAGCAAGGGGTTGATGACGGATGAGCGCCACTTGTAATTGGCGAGCATTCCCGTGCTGACTGACCGGCCATTGTGGTGAACCTTCAGCATCGGGCAACATGGGTCACGGAGAACGGCCGCTCGTGGAGAGTGACGCGGCGGTTCCGGCGCGGCGGGCAGCCGGTCTACCGCCTCCACACACGGGGCTGGGTCTGGACGGTGTCGGAGAGCAGGCTGAAGGACGGTGTCAGCGTGGGGGATTAGTCCTTCCTGCCCAGTTGCCAAGCGGCGACCGACACTTTAATATCGAGAGGTCACTCGGGGGCCGGTAGCTCAGTGGTAGAGCAACGGACTTTTAATCCGTGGGTCGAGGGTTCGAGCCCCTCCCGGCTCACTTTCCTTCGTAAATCACCCCGGTTTCTTGGTCGAAGAACCGTCTGCGTTGCCCTCTTGACCAACGGACTGCCGAGGGTGTGACCAAGAAACTCGTTACAGGGGCGAAAACTTGGGCATCATGGTTGCCGCTATCCGTTGGCGTATTTCCCCAGCATAGCGGCGGGTCATGGCTTCCGTCGTTTGAAGGCGACGAGTTCACTGCCGAGCGATCCTCTTCTATCAGGGCCTCGCTTATCGACGGTGAGAGCACCCCCACCCCAACACCGGATTTACTTCAGCAGGAGGTCGCATGGACGCAACCACGGAATACCTCGCCGACTACGCTTGCAGGCTGACCTACGAGGACATCCCGCCGGAGGTCGTGCATCAAGTGAAACGGACTCTGGCCGACACCCTGGGGTGTGCGGTGGGCGGGTTCGACGGTGAGCCCTGGGTCATCGCCCGGCGGCTGGCCTCCCGGGTGAGTGGCACTGCGCCCGCACGCATCCTGGGGACTCGCGAGTCCACGGCGCCCGACCTGGCCACGTTTGTCAACGCGGTCATGGTCCGTTATCTGGACTGTAATGACACCTACGCCTCTCGCGGCACCGGACACCCCAGTGACATGATCCCTGCGGTTCTGGCGCTGGCCGACCCTCTTAAGGCCGATGGCCGCGCGGTGATCACGGCCATCACCGTCGCATACGAGGTCTTTTGCAAGTTGGTGGACCAAGTCCCGCTCCATGGCTGGGACCAGGGCATATATGCTGCGATTGGAGCGGTGTGCGGAGTCGGGAAAATCCTGGGGTTTGACCGGACGGAGATGGGCAACGCGATCTCCCTGAGCATAACGCCCAGTCTTCCCCTGGGGGTCACCCGCGTAGGCGATCTCTCCATGTGGAAGGGCTGCGCGACGGCGGCGGCCACGCGCGGGGCCGTGTTTGCTGCTCAGCTGGCCGCCGAGGGCATGACCGGCCCCGGACAGCCCTTCGAAGGCCGCGACGGGCTATGGCAACACATGGGCGTCGACCCACCGAACTGGAGCCCTTTAGAGGGCAGAGACGAGCCTTTCCGTATCACCGGCACCACGTTCAAAGCGTTTCCCGCAGTCGTTCATAGCCAGGGTCCCATTGGCCTCGTCCTTGAGCTGCGACAGCAGGTCGCGGTCGCCGACATTGGCACTATTCACGTGGCGACGTACGGCGAGGCGATTCGCCGCACAGCCGCCGAAACCGAGAAATGGGACCCCAAGACCCGCGAAACGGCCGACCACAGCATCCCGTACTTGGTGACTGCTGCCCTGCACGATGGCGCGATCACACCGGCAACCTTTGCGATGTCCCGCATTCAGGACCCGGCGCTCAGGGCACTGATGAGGAAGTTGACCGTGGTGGAGGACCCCGAATTCACCCGCCGCTATCCGGCCGAGTCCTGCACACGCGTCGAAGTCACGACCACGGCGGGCCGGCGACTGGTGGCCGAAACGAGCCATCCCAAGGGGCACTTTCTGAACCCGCTCACCGACGCCGAGGTCGAGGCGAAGTTTCGCAGTTTGGCCGAAGGAGCGCTGCCACCTGGTCGGTGCGACGAAACCCTCGCGCAAATTTGGGCGTTGGACCACGCGCCGGACCTCGACGCGCTCTTCGAGAGCCTGGTCATCGATGACGCCGCCTCCGGCCATGCGTGACCGCTCTCTCCCGACGCAGCATGCGGCTCTGGCGTCACCCAGCGGGCAAGAGAGATTTTTTAGTCAGGCGTTGGTCGAGCTTGTCGAGACCAGGCCCCTCCCTTCGACTTTGCAAGGACAGGCTTCTCGACCAGGCTCGAAGAACAGGCTTAATAAACACTCTCGACCAAGACCATGTTCCGTCCAGAAGGTGGCAGTGACCCATGTGTTGACCGAAGTCCCCACCGGGCCGGTCGCCCAGAATATTCCTCACCACTGGCGCGCACAGCAGCCCCATAGCGCGCCCCGGGGCCATCCCCGTCAGACCGAAGCAGCAGTCGGCATCGCAGAAGTGTGGCCCTTGGGAAGGAGGAATTTAGCCGTGCGCGGGCTAGGAGAGCTCCTCCTCTCCGATGCTCTACAGCATCGGTGTACGGTCAGGGCTATGGGTGCAGCGCGTAGGACGCAGCCTTGGTCCCAGCAATGCGCCCAAAGACTGCGCCCAGCATGAGCCCGGCGCCGCTGGGATAATTGTGGTAGAAAACGCCACCGGTGATCTCTCCCGCGGCATACAGGCCGGGGATGGGCGTGCCACGGCGGTGCATCACCTCTCCCTCTTCGTTTGTCATGACACCGCCAAATGTGAAGGTGATGCCACAACGCACGCCGTATGCAACGAAGGGTGGCTTATCAAGGCGGAGGGCCCAGTTGGTCTTGGCGGGTTCTATTCCTTGGGTGCATTTGCCGTCCTTGATGGCTGGGTTGAATGTGCCGCCCCGGACAGCCTCATTGTATGCGTTGATGGTGCGTGCCAGCGCCGCCGCGGGCAGGTCAAGCTTCGTGGCCAATTCCTCGATGGTCTGGGCGATCACGGGCCGACTTCCGGAGCCGTAGCGGACTTCCAGGCGTTCCACGGTTTGCTGGTCGAAGATCTGGTACGCGATGCCACCGGGCTGGCGCAAAATCGCGGGGCCCATAACGGTGTAGCTGTAGGACTTGAAATCCATCCCCTCATCAATGAAGCGCTGGCCGTCCTGATTGACCATGATGCCGAGGGGGTAGGAGAGGCGAGCGGTGAGGTCGCCTAGGAGCAGGTCGCCCAACGCGGGCGAACCGGCATCCACCGGGACGGCATGAGCGCCGTCCAAGTGGCCTCCCATCTGTGCTCCCAGCGCCTCAGCCCGCTCTAGTAATTCCCCTGTGTTGTGCCGGGTGCCCCGCACGTGGACATGCTCCCAGTCCGCTCCCAGGTAACGGACGCGCCGCGCCGCGCTGGCTTCAAAGCCACCACATGCCAGGACAACAGCACCAGCACGGATGTCCATGATACCCTCTGGGGTCTGCGCCCGTACGCCCTGAACCCGTCCCTCGACAGTGGTCAGGAAGTCCACAACCGAGGCGTTGTAGGCCACGTCAACGCCCCGCCCTTCAGCGGTGCGAAACAGCCTTTGCATCAGTCCGGGTCCACCACTCCAGAACTGGATCACGGCGCCAGCGGGAAAGTAGATGCGATCTCCCTGTCTCACCGCTGTTTGGTACAGCTCGAATCGTACACCGAGGCTCTGCATCCACCGGACCGTCTGATAGGAGTTATGCACGAGCACCTCGGTGAGGACACGGTCAGCCTTGCCTTCCGACATGCGCATGATATCCTCGGTATACGCCGCCGCCGAGTATGGTTGCACGTCTATGCGGGCAATCTCGGCCTCGTTCAATTCCGGCACCAAGGGCAGAATATCTTCCAGTCCCTCATAGGCAAACCGCACGATTCCGCCCGTAAAGCGGCTGTTGCCTCCCCTTTCTTCGGAGGAGGCCTTCTCCAGCACCAACACCTGCGCCCCTGCTTCACAAGCAGCCAGGGCAGCGGTCAGGGCAGCATTCCCCGCCCCTACGACAACGACGTCGGTGAACAGTTCTGTCGCTTCCACGCTTTGCCTCCGTAGCTGATGCCGCCCTACCAACACGAGTTCCACCCTTAATGAAACGTTGGTTGCCGTGCGGGGACTGCCCCTGGATACCGGCTACCGCGGCAGCCCCAGTCCTCGAGTGGCTATGATATTTCGGTTTATCTCTGAGCTGCCTGCGCCGATGGTGACAAACACCGAGTCCAGGTACAAGAACTCGAAGCGCCCGTGGAGGGCCGCCCACTTCGAGCCGCGCGCGATCTGGCCGTAAAGCCCCAGAACCGCCATGCCGACATTCGACACCCGCTGCAAAAGCTCGGTGCCAAACACCTTGGACGCGGAGGCCTCGCGGTTGGGGACCTGGCCACGCTGCTGCATGGAGATGGTGCGAAATCCGATGTACTTTCCCACCTCAAGCTCGACAAAAGCCTGCGCAAGCCGGGAGCGCACACGCGGCTCTCCGGACAAGGGGCGGCCATTGGAGCGGGTCTCTTGTGTGAACCGGACCAGTTCCTCCACCAGCCGCGTGGACTGGGCGTAGCGATGGATGCCCGAACGCTCAAAGTCCAGGGTTGTTGCCATCTGGTACCAGCCGCGGTTCTCCTGGCCGATGAGGTGATCCGCCGGAATGCGGACATCGTCGAGGAAGACCTCGTTCACTTCGTGCACGTTGGACATGCTGATGAGCGGACGGACAGTGACGCCCGGCGCGTGCATCGGCACGATGAACGTAGAGATGCCCCTGTGCTTTGGGGCCGCAGGGTCAGTGCGGAAGCCTGCCCAGCCCATATCGGCGTGATGGGCATTGCTGGTGAAAATCTTCTGGCCCGAGACAATGTAGTCATCACCATCGCGCACGGCCCGGGTCTGGAGGGCGGCGAGGTCTGAGCCTGCGCCGGGCTCGGTGAAGAGCTGGCACCACATCTCCTGGGCAGAGGCGATGCGGGGAAGCCAATGCGCCTTCTGCGCCTCGGTGCCATAGATCATGATGGTGGGGCCGGCCAAGTTCAGCCCTGCTCCCACCGCAATGGGAAAGCGCCAGTAGGTGGTCTCCCAGCCAAAGATTGCCTGCTGCCAATGGCTGGCCCCAAGTCCACCGTACTCCTTTGGCCACGCCAGCGCGAGCCACTTCCTTTCCGCCAGTTTCCTGGCATTGGCCCGACCAAGCTCAAAGCTCTCGTCGGTTCCGAAGCGAGGTGTGTTGTCCCAATCGGCCGGCAGGTTGTCCTGAATGAACCGGCGCACTTCGGTGCGGAAGGCTTGGTCCTCGGGTGTCCAAGAGAAGTCCATAGTCCAACTCCTTTCGTTCGCTGTGGTGGCCGTGACCCGCCGGAGACGAGTTCCGGCACGGCATCGCGCGGTGGTTCACGAAAGACAGCAAGGCCGGCACCGTCCAGACCGAGCGAAACACCGACATCAAGGAACCGGCGGACGGAAGCTCCTAAGCATCGGCCCGTTCTCACGACGTCGGAGGCTCTCCCTGGGTGCTCCCTGCCAGCGGGAGGATGAAGACCTGCCGCAATCCGTCAGACCACCATTAGAGATACCAACAGAGTAGTGAGGCGGCGGCGCGCTGTCAACTTCGGCCGCGGCGTCTGAGAGGCTGTGAACTCGGCGGATAATTTAGTTGACACTTTCGTAAGTAATTGCTAACATATCTACCATGTTGGATGACGCGTTTAGAGCGCTCGCAGAACCCCGCCGAAGAGACATCCTCCTGCTGGTGCAAGACCGTGAGCTTACCGCCGGGGAGATCGCCAGTCGGTTTGAGGTAACCCGTCCCGCTATCTCTCAACACCTGAAAGTGCTGACAAAGGCTGGGCTTATCTCCCTCAGACCACAGGGCACCCGGCGGCTGTACCGGGCGAGACCTGAAGGGCTGGAAGAGCTGCGCCGCTACCTGGGGCAGTTCTGGGACGAGAAGCTCTTCCTTCTGGCTCGCGCCGCGGAGAAAGAGGAACAGAGGAGACGGGAGTGACACAGCCAACAACCGATGCAATCGAACGAGAGGTGCGGATCAATGCCCGCCCCGAGACCATCTTTGCCTTCTTCACCGATCCCGAAAAAATGACCCGGTGGAAGGGCATCAGCGCTGAACTAGACCCGCGCCCGGGCGGCGTCTACCGGGTGAATGTCACAGGCCAAGAGATCGCCAGAGGCGCATACGTGGAGGTTGTCCCCTTCAGCAGGGTGGTCTTTACCTGGGGGTGGGAAGAAGACCCGAACCTTCCTCCTGGCGCCAGCACGGTGGAGGTGACTCTGACTCCCGACGGCAGCGGCACCATCGTAAGGCTGCGTCATTACGGGCTGAATCAGGAGCAGCAGAAGAGCCACGCTGAAGGATGGGAGCACTACCTGGCCCGCCTTGCCCCTGCAGGAGAAGGCCGTGATCCGGGACCCGATCCGTGGGCTGCGACACCTATGCCCTGAACCTGATGCGTATCATTTTCGTACTACGATGGCATAGGGGTGGTTGCTTCAATGTGCAGAAAGGAGATTGAACGACTCATGCGGGGCAGTCCAGCCAACTGCGCCAGAGCAAAATTCACCCTTTCACCGAAATACATAATGCTCTCATGGAGGAGATAGTATGCCAAACCCCGTCGTTCATTGGGAATACACCGTTAAAGACGCAAAGAAGTCCCAGGAGTTCTACGCGCAGCTCTTCGGTTGGAAGGTGGACGCCAACAATTCTATGAACTACGGTCTCGTCCAAACTGAGACCGGGCGCGGAATCGACGGCGGCATTGCCGAGTCACAGGACGGCTCCAACCACCTCGCCATCTATGTTGAGGTCGATGATCTCCAGGCGTACCTGGACAAGGCGGTAAAGCTCGGCGCCAAGGTGATCATGCCCGTCACGGTCGTCCCGAACATGGTGACCTTCGCCGTTTTTGAGGACCCGTCCGGCATTCACACCGGGCTGGTCAAGTCCGAATCCGAAGGGAACGGGTAGCCCTCATCGTCAGCTCCCCGACGCGTGAAGAGGATGAGAGGAGGTGCAACCCTCCAAACAGTGCACGGGACGTCTCTGAATCGAATACCGCAAAGAATTTCAATGTAGCCGGCAAAAGGCCGGCGAAAGAAGGATATTCCCATGCCAAAGTTTATTGACCATCATGAGAAACTGCCCCAGATGCCGCCTGAGATGATGCAGCAGGTGGCACAGCGGCTCAAATCCGGAGAGGTTGACCAGTTCGGAATGAAGGGGATCAATCTTTTTGTCGGGGACGATGGGCAGGGATGGTGCCTGTCTGAAGGGCCGAGCGTTGACGCGGTGGTGAAGAGCCATGCAGCCCTCGGCGTACCCGTAGCGGCCCGCAATGTGACGCAGGTGAACAGCGTCATCTAAGCAAACACGGATACTTCAGACAACCCTTCGCTTTGCGAAGGGTTGTCTGACTATTGAAGGGTTGATGTTGCCGCTCACCATTCGCGGGAGCCAGGATGAGCATCGCTGCGCAAGCTGCCCAGAGGCCAGCGGAGTTCGTGCTAGAATGACCATGAGAGCCGCCGCCATGCCAATTCGCATTCTCCCTCCCGCCGTCGCCGACAAGATTGCTGCCGGCGAGGTCATTGATCGTCCGGCATCAGTCGTGAAGGAGTTGGTGGAAAACGCCCTTGATGCAGGGGCAACAGAAATAGCCGTAGTCATCGAAGGCGGCGGCGCTCAGCTCATCCGGGTGCAAGACAACGGGTGCGGGATGACTCCTGAGGAGGCGAGCATCGCCTTTGAGCGGCATGCCACCAGCAAGATCCAGGATGCGGACGACCTGCTGCGCATCCATACCCTGGGATTCCGTGGCGAAGCTCTGCCCAGCATTGCGGCCGTGGCCGAGGTGGAGCTTCTCACGCGGACGCCTGAAAGCCTGGCGGGCGCACGGCTCGTATGCCGCAAAGGGAAGGTCGCCCGTCGCGAGCCGGCCGGCGCCCCGCTGGGGACAACGATCACGGTGCGTGACCTCTTTCATGACTTCCCCGCACGCCGCAAGTTCCTCCGCTCCAACGCAACGGAGGCGGCCCAGTGCGCTGCTGTGGTGAGTCAGTATGCCCTGGCCCGTCCCGATGTCCGCTTCATCCTGAGCGTGGACGGGCGACAGAGCCTTCACACCGGCGGCTCGGATGATCTCCAGAACGCCGCCGCCGATGTACTGGGAGCCAGCGCCGCGGCCAACTTACTGGAGATTGTTCCCAATCACTCGGAGGAGTTCCTCTCCGCCAGAAATCTGGGCGTCATCGTCTCCGGCCTCATCAGCCGTCCTGGGCTCACCCGCTCCAGCCGCGGAGCCATCAGCCTCTTTGTGAACGGCCGCGCCATCCAGCACAGAGGGCTGAACTACGCGGTGGAGCAGGCGTATCAGGGCACGCTCATGATTGGACGGCACCCCATTGCCATACTGCACATTTCGATGCCGCCGGAAGAGTTGGACGTGAACGTGCATCCCCGCAAGCTGGAAGTGCGTTTCCGACAGGAACAGGAGATGTTCGCGGCGGTCCAGCGTGCGGTGCGACGCACCCTGGTGGCATCCTCACCATCAGTCGCCACGGATGACCTGCCAGTGGTTCGGGCGCTGCAAACAGCCACTCAGGCTCTACAGAGCGCGTTCGTCATGGCTGCGCCACCTGCGGCGCCCGAGATAATGCAAACAGAGGAAGCTTCAACGACGCTGGCGCAGCGGCGCAAGATGCCCCTTCTGCGGGTCATCGGCCAGGTGGGAAACACCTACGTCATCACAGAAGCGTCGGACGGGATGTATCTGGTGGACCAGCACGCCGCTCACGAGCGTGTGCTTTTTGAACGAATCCAGCAGCGGCTTACCGAGCAGGCGCTGGAGCGCCAGGGGCTGCTGGACCCGGTGTTGGTTGAGCTGCATCCTCAGGACGCGCTGTTGCTCACAGGCGAACGCCACGCCCTTGAGCGCTACGGGATCGAGGTGGAGGGCTTCGGCGACCGCCAGGTGCTGGTGCGGGCGCTGCCGGCAGGAATGCGGGAGCGCGACCTGTCTCTGTTCATCAACGATGCGCTGGCAGGGTTGCAGAGTCGTGAGGGACTGCGCGACAGGATGGCGGCCAGCATTGCCTGCCACAGCGCGGTGCGCGCGGGAGATGTCATGACCTTCGAAGAGATGCGGGCCTTGCTGGGTGCCCTGGAGGAGAGCAACGCCCCACAGACCTGCCCTCACGGCCGGCCGACCATGATGCACCTGAGCGCCGCGCAGCTGGAGAAGGAGTTCGGGAGAAGGGGTTAGGCCGAAGGGGTTAGGCCGAAGGGGCCTGTCCGGTCGCAGACTCGCCTGGGAGAGTAGGCAGGGCCTAAGGAAACCACCTCTAAAAGCGCCGAGGACACTGGTTCGTTCGAGTACGCTTGCCACCCTCTCCCTGGCTCTCTCCCATCGAGGGAGAGGGGACTAAGGAGCTTCCTCTCCCCTAGGTGGGACCGAAGGTGGTGAGCTCATCGAGTCTGAGGACTCTTCAGAGTCTGAACGACGTGCGTACCAGAGGATTGAGGAGAGGGGGAAGCTACCGTCTTATACCCGATTTGAGATAGTTACCCAATAGTTCGTTGCTATAAAACCCTTGACTTAGGTATGTAGTACGTATAGCATGGGCGACGGCGGCCCCTTACGGGCTGCACGCATGTTGGGCGCGATGGCAATCGCTGCCGCGCTCGTCGTCCTCGTAAGACTTTAGCGTTGAAGGTGATCATGAAGAAACTCTAGCTGGCCCTCTTTGCCGCTACCCTTTTCACCCCCCCGTAGCTGCCTCTCAGATTTCTGTACCGCCGCCTAAACTCGCGGCCCTGGGCACGCCGCAACTGCGCACTCCCGCCAACGGCACGCTGCTCCAGAACATGGGGCCCATCACCCTGGTGTTCGACCTTCCCGCGGGAACCACCCAGTACCAGGTTCAGGTCATCCCCTTCAAAGGCGACGGGCCGGGCGCAGACCTCATCCGCAACGCTGAGAGCAGCTTCACGCTGCAGCCGCCCACCCTGGGCGTCGGCCCCTACGTGACGCTGCCGGGCCTGACCTACACCTGGCGGCTGCGGGCCACCGACAAGACCACCTCCGCAGGTGAGACCGACCCTACGGCGTGGGGGCCATGGACCGACCCCTGGAGCTTCACCACGCCGCCGCCCAGCGCCGACTCCATCCGTCCTCAGGACCCACCCCTGGGGGTGACCGCCACCAGCCTCAACCCCACCCTGACCTGGTCCGACGGCAACCCCTACATCTTCTACTACGAGATCCAGGTGAGCCGGGACAGCCTCTTCGACACCAACCACAACACGGCAACGGCCGCGGTCTTTCACAACCTCATCCATGGCGGCGAGTCCCGGCCGTTCAACAGTTGGGTGGTACCGGCGTCATACCCCCTGGAGCGGGGAACCCGCTACTACTGGCGGGTGCGGCCGCGGGTGCAGGGCAACGGCACCCCTGTGAACTGGCCGTTAGCCTTCTTCTTCCAAGCACCGGGACCGACTCCCACACCTACGCCCACGGTGACGCCGTCCGTAACAGTCACCCCAACCCCCACCCCCACAGCAACGGCGACGACCAGCCCGTCGACCTATACCCTCACGGTCTCGGTGGCAACCGACCAGGGCACGTCAGGAGGCGGCTCCGTCACCAGCTTCCCACTGGGCATTAGCTGCCCTCCCGTCTGCTCTAAAATCTATGCCGCCGGGACGCCGGTTTCGCTCATCGCAACCCCCCTGGGCGGTTACTACTTCAAGGCCTGGGCCGGTGACCCTGGCTGCAGCACCGGCGCCATCACCATGAGCGCCGACACTACCTGCGCGCACTCTTTCAGGCAGGCGGCACAACGTTGACCGTGAGCAAACAGGGCTCGGGGAGCGGGACGGTGACCAGCAGCCCGCCCGGCATCACCTGCGGTCCGGACTGCTCGGAGGCCTACCAGGCGGGGACGGTGGTGTCCCTAACCGCGATTGCGGCAAGCGGCTCTACCTTCGATGGCTGGAGCGGCGACCCGGATTGCACCGATGGGCAGGTCACCATGAACACCAGCAAGACCTGTGTTGCCCTCTTTAGCGGCCCCACGCCCACGCCGATTGTCACGGTGTCTCAGGTACCAACGCCTACCTTCACTCCAACATCAACAGCAACCGCGACACGTACGCCGACGGCCACACCACCACCGACCCGTGCCACATTTGGCATCACGTCTATCGGCTCTGGGTTCGCACAGGACGGCGGCGGCTACGTGCGAGGCAACGGATATGTTCTATCCGTAGCTGGCCGTGTGCTGAGCATGAGTTGGTACGGACGGACAGCCACAGAGGGAACAACGGTGATGCGAATGGCGATCTACTCAGACGTCTCCGGATCGCCTGGGCAACTACTGGGATATACGGGGGAGATTACAATCAGTGGAACGATTCCAAGGTGGTATACCGCGGACTTTGGAACACCGTTGCAGTTGTCGTCTGGCAGCTATTGGTTGACGTGGATGCAACGCAAAGACATCATAATTGAATATGCAAACGAATATACGAATACGATTCTCCTACATGCTTACAAAGATGCGTCGTATCCAACGTTTCCGGGGTCAATGAACGTCCCGCCGACGATGCCTCAGCGGGTTAGTATTTATGCAACCTACGAATACAATGCGTCGTCAACCTCAAGCGTCTCGGCCGTAAGTACTCCTTCAGAGCAGATGAGCCTTCTTGATCGGCTGGGGGCTTTCCTGCGCCGCATGGTCTTTGGGGAATGAGAACACCGTGGGCCTACCCACGCAACGCGATTTATGAATAACGTGTAGGGTAATCCCAGGCTGTCATTGCGAGGCCGACGTAGGAGGCTGTGGCAATCTTGGGTTGGGGGCGATGTCCCGTCAGTTAGCGTACCATACTACGAGGGCCTCCCCGCACGGATTGCTTCGTCGCCTGCGGGCTCCTCGCAAAGACAAACGGAAAGCGGGCACTGCGACACGAGCAGTTGCTTCGGCGTAGGCCATCTCAGGGGCGAGGAAGTGGACCCGTTCGGCGTAGGTCTCTAGGAAGGAGAGCACTCGCCGTCCCAGCACCGCACGTATGAGGATGTTGGCATCCAGGATCAGGGCCTTACGAACGGGCGCGACGGGCGCGGAACTCACGCACGACCTCGTCTTCGCTAACGCGATGCTCGGCGAGGAGCGCTTCCAACTGGCTTACGGCTTGTTTGAGTGCCGCCAACTCCTGCTCCTCAACTTTCCCGTGGGCTGGGACGTAGTAACCAACCGTCTGTCCATGACGGGTAATGGCGACCGGGCCCGGGGCGTCCAGATACTCGGCCAAATCTTCGCGGAACTCCCGTACTCCCACGTGAATCAGTTGTCCTGCCATGTCTTCTCCCCCCAACCAATATGTACACATAAAGTACACTATTTTCACCTGGTCTGCAAGGAAGCGACATCGGTCGAGGGCACGCTAGCCCGTAAAGTCGCCCGGGTAGCCGGGTTGAGGAACGTGTACGTGAGTTCACGCGCAATACTATGAGGACCTCCCCCGCCCGGATTGCTTCGTCGCACACTCCTCGCAAAGACAGGGAGACGCAGCGGGCACGGGCAGACACACGAGCACCCGACTCTTAGCTCTCCCGGTCTGCACGCCACGCCTGGTACTGCAACACCTTCTGCAGGGCGCTCGCGGCGCGGGTCATGGAGGGAAAGACCGGCAGGCCCGCTCTGGCACAGGCGAAGGCGAACTGCTGCATCCTTTCCATGCCGCCTCTGCGGCCTCCTTCATTTCTAAGCACAATAAAGAAGGGAACGCCGGCAGAGCGGGTGGCATCAACCAACCCCTTCACCGCCTCTTCCACAGAGTCCACTTCCCCTCCTCCCCCAGGCCCCGGACCCATCCCGCTGCTCATGTGCAGGAAACAGACGTCCACTTCTCCGGTCCTGCCGATGGCTGCCGTGGCCTTCTGCATCTCTGCGGAGCGGACCAATGCGCCGGCGTCCACCGGATTGCGGACGCTGGTTCCGGCTTCATGCACCAGGGGCCTCAGCTCCTCCTGCAATTCTTGGGAAAAGCTCGGCACCTGCAGGTCCTGCGCCGCGCAGTCGTCCGCAGCGAGCACGCTTGCGCCACCGCCGCCGCCGAGGATAGCCACGCGGTTGCCCCTGAGCCGCACGCCGGACGCGAGGGTCATCATCACGTCCACCAGCTCCTCCATGCCAAACACCCGGATGGCGCCGGTCTGGCGGCAGAGGGTGTCCCACAGAACGCTGGGGCCGGCCAGGGAACCGGTATGGGATGAGATGGCGCGAGTGCCTGCCTGGGTGCGTCCGCCCTTGAGGATGACCACCGGTTTATGCTTGGTGGCCTCTCGCAGCGTGGCAAAAAAGCGGCGACCGTCGGCAGGGCCTTCGATGTACGCGCCGATGAAGTCCGTGTTCGAGTCGGCCACAAAATAGTCCAGGATGTCCGACTCGTTGATGTCGAGGGCATTGCCGAAGCTGATGACCTTGCTGAAATGAAGCCCTCTGGACGCGCCAAAGCCCACCATCTCCGAGGCATTGGTGCCGCTCTGGGAGAGCATCGCGACATTACCCGCAGTCCTGGAAAAGAACGGGGAGAAGCTGAGCCCGCCATGGGGATAGTAGATGCCCATGCAGTTTGGCCCCAGGAGCCGGATGCCCTCCTCTCTGGCCACCTGGAGGATATGCTGCTCGAGGTCCGTTCGGACGCTGTCTCCGGTCTCCCGAAATCCGGCGGTGAAGAGGTGCACGAAGCGCACCCCCTTCTGGCCGCACTGCCGCAGCAGGTTCGGCACCGCCGCGGCGGGGATGCTGGAGATGACATAGTCCAGCGCGCCTGGAACGTCCAGGATGGAGGGATATGCCGGCAGGCCCTGAATCTCCGTAGCCTTGGGGTTGATGGGGTAGATGGGGCCCTTAAAACCCATCCGCTTGGGGCCGGCCACAAACATGTTTCCCTGGCCCTCTGGATCGCTGGACGCGCCCACCACGGCCAGGGCGCGGGGATGAAAGATAAACTCAAGGGGGTGTTCCTGGGAAGAACTCTTTGCGCTGGGGTTGGCCATATCGTGTAATGTCCTCACTCATGGAAAAGGCGCTGTCGCCGGGCGACACGCCTTGGTTAGCGGATTATTGCGTGACTGCAAATTCGTGAGGTAGTGTAGCAGGAATATCGACGATGGGGCAAGAGACGCTCAGTGGAACAAGTAACGTATCAATTTGCGTCGGTTGACGTCGGTCTACCGATCATCCTTGTCGAAGGATAGCGCTCATGGTTCGACCAACTCACCATGAGCGATGAATCTGAAACTGATGTCATTCTGAAGCGGCCTTCCACACGTGGGCCAGCCGCTGGAAGGCGGTGACGTTGGCGAGGACTGCGACCACCACCAGGGCGGGGAGAACCTGGCCGATGATGAGTGCTACCCCTAAGATAATCACCCGTTCCGCGCGGGTGAGGATGCCCACATCGCAGGAAAAACCCAGTCCCTCGGCGCGGGCTTTGACGTAGCTCACCATGAGCGACCCCGCCACCGCGGCGAACGCGAGCACCACCTCAGCGACGGCCGCACGGTTCGTTGCGGAAACGACGATGCCTCCCAGCAGGAATATCTCTCCGTAGCGGTCCATGGTGGAGTCCAGGAGCGCGCCGAACTTGCTGGCCTGGTTAGTTGCCCTGGCAAGGGAGCCGTCCAGCATATCGAACCCGCCGCCGAAGAGACTGACCCAACCGGCCAGGGGGTACAGGCCGATGGCAGCCAGCACGCCTGAGCCAGCACAGATGAGGAGCCCAATCCAGGTGAGGGTATTGGGAGTGACGCCAAGTCTTGCCAGGAGGTTTACCAGGGGGTTCAGGATGTGCCGGGGAAAGGCCTGTCGTATGGCAGGGAACATGCGGGTACGTCCTATCTCGTCACGTTTAGCGTCGCAGGCCGAAGCCCGGGACCAGGGATTGCCAACGCCTGGTTGACTTGTGGAGGCCGCCGCTGTCCGTCCCATCAACAGAGTGTGTGGCATCCAGGAGACGCTCATAGTACGAGACGATGCGCTCCGAGATGCGTTTCCAGCTATAGCCCTGGGCGGTGATGATGCCCCGCCGCCCCATGGACTCACGCAGTTCGTGATCGGCCAGCAGCCGGACGAGGGCAAGGGCCAGTTTCTCCTCATCCTTGGGGGCCACCAGGAACCCCTCTTCGTTATGGGTCATGACGCTGGCAAAACCTTCAATATTCGATGCCACCACCGGTGTGCCGCAGGCCAATGCTTCCAAAAGCACGATGCCCTGGCTCTCCTGGCCCGTGGCCGGTGAGCAGAACACGTGCGCGCTGCGGTAGTAGCGGGGGAGCTGATCCTGCGGCGCAAACCCGGCAAAGATAACATCCTGGAGACCGGCTTTCTGGATGGACCGCTCGTAACCGCGCTGCAGGCCGCCGTCAGGCCCGACGATGATCAGACGAGTGTTGGGCATAGTGGCCTTGACCCGGGCGTAGGCCCGCACCAGGTAGCGCAGCCCCTTGCGCTTCTCAAAACGCCCCACGAAGAGGATGTTCAGCTTACCGTCGGCGTACTGCGGCAGCGGCTGGACACTGGTGTTGAAACAGTCGAGGTCGATCCCGTTGGGGATGATGTTGTAGTAACCGGAGAAATACTTATCGACAAAGTCCCGCGCCGGCGGCGTAACGGCAATCTTGCCATCGAGCTTCCTGAACCACTGTTTCAGAATACGGCGGGCGTAGAAATAGGCCAGACTTCTGTCCCTATTGGCATGGAAGGTGCCAACGTTGACGGAGGTTGAGAAACGCAGCACCGTGATGGGAAGCATCGGCATGAGGGGCTCGTGCAGGTGCACCACGTCAAACTTCTCAGCATCCAGGATTGCTTTCACCCGTGAGGCAAGGCGCAGGGATAGCGTTATCCGAGCGACCGAACCGTTGGCGGGGACTGAGACGGGATTGCCGCACTGATAGAAATCCGGGTTGTCCACGCCGCCCTGGGGCTGTGACGTTGGCGCCAATATCCGGACCTGGTGTCCCATGGCCACGTAGTGCTCATACAAGTGGGTGATGTGGTTGGTGACACCGCCAGGATAGGCAAAATCATAGGGAGAGACGAGAGCTATCTTCATGACTGGTCGCCCCGGAAAAACCTGAGAAAGGGCCGCCCCACGGTGCGAGTCGGGTGGATGACCAAACTCTTCACCTGCTGCTTCACCAGTTCAGTATACCCTATCTCACTGAGGGATAATTCTCTCGCCGACGCCTCTGTCGATTTCCTGAGAAGCGCTTCTTTCAGATCATACGCGGTGTTGCCGGGAAACGTGGTATACCCCGTGCCAATGGCGGCCAGGAAATGGGCATCGCTGCCGCCCGTTTCTGCCAGATTCAGCACGTCGTCGTTCAACCGTTGAACCTTCGCCCGTGTGACCTTGCCGGCCACGGAGGGATTGCGCGTCTCGATGGCGTCCAGGTAGACCCCCTCTTCCGTCGAGGCATGCACCCGTCTCAGGGATCGCTCTCCAATGCTGAAGGTGAGCCAACTCATGGGATGCGGCGCGATGGCAATACCACCCTGCCGATGGATAGCTTTCAAGGTCGCGTCAAGCCCCTGCAGTCGCGGCACCGGGCGTTCCAGAAAGAGGGCGAGGAGATGACCTTCGGTGGTGGTGATCTCGGCGCCCACGATCACCTGGAACCGATAGCCATGCTTCTGGGCTATCTCGTGGGCCAGGAGACCGCCGGAGATGTCCTCGTGGTCCGTCACCGCTATCACGTCGAGGTCAGTCTTCTCTTGCACATGATCCAGCAGGGCATGAATGTCCATCATGCCGTCTGACATGCTGGTATGTAGATGGAGGTCTGCGCAGCCCATGAAGCTATCCTTTAACTCCGGCAGGCGTCTGCGGGTTGCCCGAGGGCGTCGCCGAGCCAGAACGGGGTTCTCCCCAAACCCTCTGCAACATGATCCACTGCTCAGGGTGCTGGCGGATACGCCCTTCGATGACCGATAGCAATCGATGCATGTTCTCTTTGAGATCTGCGTCTTCCTGACCCCCGCGCGCCAACTGCAGCGGTGGCCCGACAGAAAGCTCATAACGGCGCCCGGGCAAACGCAGCCCGAGAAACGGAACCAAGGCTGCCCCGGTGTGCATGACCAGCTCAACAGCGCCCGGAGGCAGCAGTGCGGGCTCGCCAAAGAAAGTGGCCTCTACGCCGCTTCCGTGAAGGTTGCGGTCAGCCGCAATGGCGACAACGCCGCCACTCCGCAGGACCTTCAGCGCCTCGCGGAGCGCGTGAGGGCCGACGGGCACCAGTCGGACGCCGTGGGAGGATCGCAGGCGTGTGACCAGGTCAAACAGCGCCGGCGGCGTCAACGGTTCCACCAGTGCAGTGACAGACACATTGTAGGCCGCGCTCATTTGCACCAGCAGATCGATGTTTCCGATATGGGCGAAGACTGCGACGACCCCCTTACCAGCACGATAGGCATCCAGAAAGGTCTGTATGTTCACCACCGACACACGTCTGGTCAGCTCCGCGAGTGGAATCCGAGGAAGGAGAAACAGATCCACGTAATTATAGGCGACCGTGTGAAACACGCTCCGCGCCGCCTGTCTCACGGCAGTCATCGCTGCGTCAGGGCCAAGGACCATGTGGAGATTGCTCATGACCGCTTGCCGCGGTCCGCTTGCCAGAGCGAATGCGGCCTCCGCTCCTACCCAAGCGGCGCCGTAGGTTATCCAGTGCGGCAGGATGGGGATGAGGACACTGGCCAGACGAAACGCGAGGTATTTCAGCACAATTGCGGTCTACGCGCTGCTAAGAAGAGATTCCTGGTCCACATGTGGCCAAATCCTGCGAAAAACATACCACTGGTCCGGATAGCTCTGGATCCACTGGCCCAAGGCGTCCACAATGTGCTGCGATACCGCGACGATATCTCTCTCATAATCGCCGGTAGGCTCGTAGGTGATGCACTCAGGCGACATCAGACCGAGGAAGCTGTTGTCAGCGAGTCGAATGACGCCGGCAGGCACTATCGGCGCGCCGGTGCGAACCGAGAGCATGGCTGCGCCAGCATGAACATAGGCCTTACATCCTAAGAACTGAACGCCAATTCCCTGCTCCTCCGTTTGCGGCAGGTCCATTGCCAGGGCTACGACTCTCCCGCGTCTGAGGGCATTCAATATACGCCGTGACGCCTTCTCCCTGGGAATGACACCGGTGCCAAAACGCTGCCTGGTGTCATCCACAAAGGCGTTGAGGCGCCGGTTTGGAAAGGTGTCCGCCACGCCATCAACCGGGAAACTCTGCATGGCCAGGTTGCTTCCAGCGAAATCCCAGTTGCCCATGTGGAGACCAACTATGATGACGCCTTTGCCCAACTCCATAGCATGGTGCAAGGCATCCAGATTGGGAAAGTGGACTCTCCGCAAAACCTCCCCCGCAGTCATGCGCGGCATGCGCAAGAAATCCACCAGGTAACGGAGGTAGTTGCGCATCGCCTGCCTTGCTGTCGCAACGGCCTGAGCACGAGAAGCCTCTGGGCCAAGCACATGACGCATGTTGTCAACCATGTTCGCCCTTCCCGCGCGCCAAACGAAGAAGGTCAAATCGGCAATCCTCTCCGCCAGCCAGTAGGTCGGGGACAGGGGCAGGAGAGGAAGTATGAAGCTGAACGTCCTGACCAGGAGGTACAGGATCAATCGGTCTCTCCGCGGATAAAGCGCTCCACCATATGATGAGCTTCATCATCAGTATACTGGACGGGCGGCGATTTCATGAAGTAGGAAGAGGGCTCGAGCAGCGGGCCGGAAAGGCCGCGGTCCAGCCCCAGTTTGGCGCAGCGGACGGCGTCTATCACCACGCCGGCAGAGTTGGGGCTGTCCCACACTTCCATCTTCAGCTCCACGTTCAGAGGCACGTCACCGAAGGTAGTGCCTTCCATACGGATGTAACACCACTTGCGGTCCTGGAGCCAGGGCACGTAGTCACTGGGGCCAACATGCACGTCATCGGCAGGAAGCTCAAAATCGAGCTGCGAGGTGACCGCGCCGGTCTTGGAGATTTTCTTAGACTCAAGCCGTTCACGCTCCAGCATGTTGAGGAAGTCGGTATTGCCGCCAAAGTTAAGCTGATAGGTGCGGTCTAACCGAACTCCTCTATCGCCGAACAAACGGGTGAGCACGCGATGCACGATGGTGGCGCCCACCTGGCTCTTGATATCGTCACCGATGATGGGCAAGCCGCGTTCCTCAAACCGTTTGGGCCAGTACCCGTTGTAGTCACGAGCAATGAAAACCGGAATGCAGTTCACAAACGCGCAGCCCGCCTGCAGCACCTGCTCCACATACCACTTTGTGGCTTCTTCACTGCCCACCGGCAGGTAGTTGATGACCACATCAGTCTTGGTATCCTTTAGAATCTGCACGATGTCGGCGGTGCCGCCGGGGGCTTTCTGTATTTTCTGAGAGAGATATTTGCCCAGGCCATCGTGGGTCATTCCCCGTTCTACACGGACTCCTGAGTGCGGGACATCGGTGAACTTAAAGGTATTGTTGGGAAGCGTGAAGATTGCCTCTGACAGGTCTTTGCCCACTTTGTTCTTGTCAATGTCAATCGCTGCCACAAAGTTGATATCCCGGACGTGATACCCTCCCAGGCTCACGTGCATCAGGCCTGGGACCAAGTCTCCCTCTTTCGCGTCTCGGTAGTAGTGCACACCCTGCACCAAGGATGAGGCGCAGTTGCCTACCCCGATGATAGCGACGTTAATGGGTGCCAAATTGTGATTCTCCTTTCAGCAAGATACTCAGGCGCAAGTCCGATCCTGCGTTCGCGCGCGTCTGAGTACCACTCGGTAGCAATGCCGTCTTTCACAGAACGATCTTTAAGACATTCAACCCATTCTAACAAGCTTACCCATGGTGGTACAAGGTATACGCCACTGCGCTTACCCTTCTGATAGTCCCGACTAGTATCCGAGGTCACGGTTAGACCGCCAATGACCAGCAAGATGGGCACACTTGCAGCTTGACTGCCATGAATGCTTGGCCTCCGCATATTCTCTCAGGTGGTTATTGGGGCGAAGCACACGCCGAACTGGGTGATATAGGGACATTTTAGCGGAGCATTGAACCCACCTACCAGGACTCGCTATTGATCCGATCTGAGTCCACGCCGAGGTCTTCCAAGATACCCGCCAACGCCTCCGGCATGCCCGGCGGCCCGCAGAGGTAGAAATCGGCCCCCGATTTGGCCGCGTATGGAGCGAGGAGGCTGCTATCGATGCGGCCAGTCCTGCCTGGCCACGATTTGCCCTGAGGCTGTGTAATGGTGAACAGCGGCCTAAACGGAGGATGCCGTTTCGCCAGCGCCTCCAACTCACGATGGAACGCGAGTTCATCCGGCGTTTTGGCGCTGTAGAGCAGGTCAATGGTCACCTGGGGTTCAGATTCTATGACATAGTTGATGACGCTCATGAGCGGCGTGATGCCGATGCCGCCTGCGATGAGAACGAGGGACTTGGCAGACCCGGGCACGTAATAAAAGTCCCCGCCTGGCCCCATGACCAGGGCAGGATCCCCCACCTTAGCGCGGGCGTGAAGGGCAGCGGAGTCTCCTTTATCATCGACTTGTTTGACGGCCAGATGGACCGTCCCCTTTAAGTTCGGCGAAGAGGTGATAGAATATCCACCACCTGCATAATGGTGTTCAGGAGGGCCAAAGAGCACGTCGACATACTGTCCGGGCTTGAAGTCCAGGGACTGTCCACGCAGGTCCAAAATGAAAACCTTGACCGTGGGCGTCTCCTGACGAATTGCGATGACCGTTCCGTTGATCTTAAACGCGTACTCTTCAACCAATGATTATTCTCCGCCAGGAAGATTGAGAAAGGCTATGCCAAAATCCCTTACGATGGGCACAATTTGCTTGCTATGGTCGGTTGCACATCCGAATTTATGCGCGCCCGCTGCTTGCAGCGCATCGCATTGTCGCTTGATTTACCTGCAATCACAATAGGTATCTGAGAAAGGAACAAAGGATGAGCATTCCGAGATTTGGAGCATCATTCGGCGCCGGCAACGCGAAGGCGGTGCTGGAATTGATCCGGAAGGCGGAGTCGCTGGGAGTGAAAGGGGTTTGGTTCACGGCGGGCGCAGGAGGAGGGGACACCCTCACGCTCTGCGCCGCGGCGGCCCTGGGTACGACCTCCATCAATATCGGGACGGCCATTGTGCCAACATTCCCGCGACATCCTGTGGTGATGGCGCAGCAGGCGGCGACGGTGGCCCAGCTAGCTCCCGGACGGTTCAATCTGGGGATCGGCCCGAGTCACGCGCCGACTATGGAGAGTCTGGGCATTCCTTACAAGCAACCAATAGGGCATCTCCGGGAGTACTTGACCATCGTGCAGAGTCTCCTCAAAACAGGAACTGTGGACTTCAAGGGGCGACATTTCGCGGTGAGGTCACGCCTCTCCGCCACGGTTGACGCGCCTGTCATCATCTCCGCGCTCAGGGAGACCTCCTTTGAGCTGGCGGGAGAGCTGGCGGACGGAGCAGTGAGCTGGGTTTGCCCGGCGCCGTACCTGCGGTCGGTTGCTCTGCCGGCGATGGAGCGAGGCGCTCAACGGCTGGGGCGGCCGCGGCCACCCCTGATTGCCCATGCCTTTGTGTGCCTCACTACCGACCAAGCCGTGCTCCAAGAGGCGGCCACGGCCTCGGTCGGCAACTACCCGCGTCTCGCGAACTATGCCGGAATGTTCATCAAGGCCGGCTTCCCTGAGGCTGAGAGCGGCACGTTTAGCGAGGGCATACGCGACGCGGTGGTGCTGGCAGGATCGGCGGAAGAGGTGCGGGAGAAGATTTACCGATTTCAGGAGACGGCCGGCGCGGAGGCGGTGGTGCTGTCCATCATTCCAATCGGGCCGAACCGAACCGCCGGCATTGAGGCGACGCTGGAGGTTATTGCCAGCCTCTGAGCCGGCGCTGCTCAATCCACGAGCAATCAAAAGGCAAGGCTGCCAGTAGCCTTGCCTTTTTCGTTCGCAAAAACCGGCGAGGTTGAGTCCCCAAGCTACGGGAGAATAAAGTTGGGGATAATAATAGCCAAAAACGTAAGCCCAATAAATATGGGGCTCAGCGCCACAACCACGAAGAGAGCCTCGCTCCAGAGTAATCCGCCTTTGTGCTCCAACTAACGCCCTCCTAAGTAGGATTTATCGAGGGAGCTACCACCACCGGTCGCATGCCTCAAAACAACGCGTATTGTACTATTCTTCACAGAGTCAAGCAATAAGCCCGCTTGATGCCCACTACCCCCAGGGCCAGAAACCCTTCTTTCCGTTCCGCCATCGGAATGCCTGCGGCTCCTCTTCCGCGATCTGCACCCATTGCTGGACGAAGGTCACGACTCGATACGCGCCTTTTGGCCGAAATCGCGGGACTCTCGGCCCGGCATCTGGTGCCGCAGCTTTTGCAAGAGCGTTTACGCCTGACCGCAGCAACGCAGAGGCGACATTGCCGGCTGCCCGCTTCGCCGCCCACTGGGCAAGCTTCCCCAGGGCAAGGGCTGTGACTCCACCGAGCACCACTGCAGCCACAGCATCTGCGGGGCTGGCTCGACGTGCAGGCAGGCGTAGAGGAATGATAGCTGGCAAGTTGCGCCGCGGCGCCGGAGCGTGGCAGGAGGCGCACACCGTCTCCAGAGGACCTATTACGGCGCCACATTGCTGGCAGTCGAACGGCATAGAACACTCGCTTTCTCCTGCTGGGGGTCTGACCGAGGCCATTGTAACACCCCGAAAAGAGCGCGTCAGCCCTGGCTCTCGAAGACCGCTGAAGAACGCGCAGCTCAACCGAATAACGCAATCATGCTGGACCGCCGCCGACCGCTCGACAGGCTGAGTGTCCAAGGCCTGTTGTTCCCCTGCCAGTCCAGATGCGATAGCCCCACCCCATACAGGGCGCTTGCATGCTCGGTGCGATCCAGCTAGCTCCGTTCGTGGTGAGCTGAGAGTCTACCCTGAGCATAGCCGAAGAGAACCATGAATGGAGCGTTGTCCGAGCGTCTTTCGACAGGCTCTCGCCTCAGCGAATCGGTCGACTGAGTCGCCTCTGGCGACCTGCGGAGACAGGACGAGCGGGATCGAGCGCGTACTGCCAAGATGCGATAGCCCCACCCCACATTGCTAGATTGACAAACACCTGCCAAAATGGTACAAAGTGACAATTCTGGCAGGTTCCACATGGAGGTACCAATACTCATGCATAGCAGCGTTCGGGCTTCTTCTCGCCTGGTTAGTATAGCTCTCATCCTGCCAGTAGGCCGCACACAGCCGCCGTACCTGCCGCACGGAGCGACCCAAGAGCGCCGCCGCCGCCGCAGACCTGAGGGTGCCCCGCTCTACTTCGTTGAGGACCATGAGCTTCCGCTGTTCCTTGTGGTTCAAGATAATGTGCTCCTTCATAGGAGGACATTATCAAAGAACAATTAGCGCGGTCAAAATCTATAGAACATCCACACGCCCAACGGGTGCGTCTTTCATGAGCCGAAAACATAGCTAGGCTGGGCGGTAAAGAAAGGCGTTTACCCCATTATCTGGTAGGCGGTGGTGCCTGGAGCCCGTGAACTAGGTCGCTGTTCGGCTGGTTTCACCCCACAGCAAGAAGGCGTCCCTCGATTCCTGGTACGATGC
>Ga0082335_1000305_pt1 | contig 128224 bp, 125 predicted proteins | sample Subgrocontami58m_FD_72375 | JGI IMG/M metagenome (GOLD analysis project Ga0082335, IMG submission 72375) | Subsurface groundwater microbial communities from S. Glens Falls, New York, USA - GMW37 contaminated, 5.8 m (SPADES assembly) (version 2) ... | reverse complement strand
AGGGCGCGGCTTCAGCGCGCCATTCCACGCGCAGTCAGCGCGCGTAGGGCGCGGCTTCAGCGCGCCATTCCACGCGCAGTCAGCGCGCGTAGGGCGCGGCTTCAGCGCGCCATTCCACGCGCAGTCAGCGCGCGTAGGGCGCGGCTTCAGCGCGCCATTCCACGCGTAGTCAGCGCGCGTAGGGCGCGGCTTCAGCGCGCCATTCCACGCGTAGTCAGCGCGCGTAGGGCGCGGCCTCAGCGCGCCATTCCACGCGCAGTCAGCGCGCGTAGGGCGCGGCTTCAGCGCGCCATTCCACGCGCAGTCAGCGCGCCAGTCTGTACATATTCCCTGGCGTTGTCACGGCGCGGTAAACCCGCGCCCTACGCTTCTGCATAGTCGTCACGGCGCGGTAAACCCGCGCCCTACGCTTCTGCTGTCAGCGACTACCCGGCGACGCTCGAAGCGGCCGTGCGCAGTGGCGTGCAGGCGGCGCGATCGGTGCAGCAGAGCATAGACGCGGCTTCATAGACGTAAGCCGCATCATTCGAACTGGAGTGAACGAACTTGCGCGGACGGCGACCCGTCCGCGCGGATCACGGATGGCGCGCGGATGAAAAAGCCATCCGCACGCCATCCGTGATCTTTGATAGAACCAAACCCAAACCGTTGATGCTGTTGACCATACGTGTTATTCCCCTACCAGGCGCTGCCCCAAAGCATCCACCACGGGTCATTCTTTCCCGTCGTGCCTTTGAAATAGGCACTATCAGGAAAATTCTTTTGCATCACGCGGTCGGCGTCGTCGCGCAGATCGGCCATGCCCATAGCATCGTAGGCTTTCACCATCACAAATAGCGCTTCCTCGATCGCCGGGGTCTGCGCGTAATTCAGTATCGCGTATTGCGCCCGATTCACGGCGGCGACGTACGCGCCGCGCTTCATGTAATAGCGTGCCACATGGACCTCGTACGAGGCGAGCGCGTTCACCAGGTAATTCATGCGTGCAATCGAATCCGGCGTGTATTTGCTATTGGGATAGCGATTGACCAGCTCCTTGAACGCCTCGAACGAATCGCGGGCCGCCTTGGGGTCGCGCTCGGTCAGGTCCTGCCGGCTGATTTTGCCCATGAGTCCGAGATTTTCGTTGAAATTGACCAGGCCTTTCAAATAGTAGATGTAATCGACATTGGGGTGGTTGGGGTGCAGCTTGATGAAGCGCTCGCAAGCGGCGAGGGCCGAGGCCTTGTCGTCTTCCTTGAAGTGCACGTAGGCCAAGTCGATTTGCGCCTGCTGCGCGTAACGGCCATAGGGGAAGCGGGCCTCGATGGTTTCGAGATACTTGATCGCTTTGGTATAGCCTTGCGCCGCGATCTCGTCCTTGGCTTCCTGGTAGAGCTTTTCCGCGGACCAGCCCGCGGTTTCGTCTTTCTTGTCCGGCAGCAAGCCGCAGGCGCACAACAGCAGGGTGAGAATTACCGCTAAACTACGTTTCATGATGGTTGCCGCAGCCAGTAAGGAAACGGAAAATTATAACGCACCCGATGAGTACGAGCGGTCAATTCCCGCAGAATGTGCCGGCATGCGCTTCGACCAGGCGCTGGCGACGATGTTTCCGGAGCACTCGCGCAGCCGCCTCGCCGCATGGGTAAGAGACGGCCACGTGATGCTCGACCATGCCGCGGCCGACGTCAAGCGCAAGGTCTGGGGCGGGGAGCGCGTGTCGCTGACGCTGCCGCAAGCGGCGCGGAACACATCGGCGCAAGCCGAAGCGATCGATCTCGATATCGTGTACGAGGATGCGGCGCTGCTGGTGCTCAACAAGCCGGCCGGGCTGGTGGTGCACCCGGGAAGCGGCAACTGGGAAGGCACGCTCCTAAACGGCTTGCTGCACCATCATCGGCCGCTCGCCGATATTCCGCGCGCCGGTATCGTTCACCGGCTGGACAAGGATACCAGCGGCCTGCTGGTGGTGGCCAAGACTCTCGAGGCGCAGACCGATTTGGTGCGGCAGTTGCAAGCGCGCACGGTTGCGCGCCGGTACCTGGCGCTGGTGCACGGGGTTGTGGCGCCGGACGGTTCGGTGGATGCGCCGATAGGACGGCACCAGACGCAGCGCACGCGCATGGCGGTGACCGAACATGGCCGCTCGGCGCGCACGCATTACCGCGTGCTCGAGCGCTTCGCAAGGGCGACGCTGCTCGAGTGCAGCCTGGATACCGGACGCACGCACCAGATCCGCGTGCACATGCAGTCAATCGGCCATCCGCTGGTGGGAGATCCGGTCTATCGGACCGGGCACCGGGCCGGTCACGGGAACGCGCCAGGGCCGCTGACGAGCTTCAAGCGCCAGGCGCTCCACGCCTATCGCCTGGGCCTCGTGCACCCGACGAGCGGCATGCCCATGCAATGGGAGGCGCCCGTCCCGCAGGATATGCGCGCGCTGCTGCAGGAACTAAAGGCATGAGCGGCCACCCTTGGATCGTGCCGGACTGGCCAGCGCCTTCGAATGTGCGCGCGCTCATCACGACGCGTGTTGGCGGGACGAGCCGCGGTGCATACGCGGGCCTCAATCTGGGCACGGCATCGGGCGACGACGCACAGGATGTCGCGCGTAACCGCGCCATCCTGAGGCAATGGCTGCCGGCGGACCCGCTGTGGCTGCGCCAGGTGCACGGCATCGAAGTTGTCGACGCTGACCTCGCCGACGGCACGCCGGACGCCGATGCGGCGCTCGCGCACCAGGCGGGGCGCGTGTGCGCGGTGCAGATGGCAGATTGTCTGCCCGTACTATTGTGCGATGAGGGTGGAACGGTCGTCGCGGCGGCGCATGCGGGCTGGCGCGGACTTTGCGCCGGCGTTATCGAACGCACGCTGCGCGCGATGAATCGGCCTGCGGAGGCACTGCTCGCTTATCTTGGGCCCGCGATCGGGCCAGAAGTGTATGAAGTCGGCGTAGACGTGCGCGACGCTTTCCTCGCAGCCGACCCCGCGTCCGACGCCGCGTTCGCGCCGGGCAGGCCGGGCAAGTTCTACGCCGATCTTTATGCGCTCGCGCGTCAGCGCCTGGCACGCAGCGGTGTGACCCAAATTTATGGCGGGGGCTATTGCACCTACACCGAGCGCGAGCGCTTCTATTCGTATCGGCGCGATGGCGTCACCGGACGCATGGCAAGCCTCATTTGGTTGGAAGCGCAGACATGAGACCATTTCGGCAACGCCGAATTCGTTGCAGATATTGTCACTTATGACCGAAGTGTTGACAGACTCGGCCAAGAATTGGGTTTGTATACGTCTCCCGATTTTGGGAAGTTGCGAAGTTGCAACTTCCCAAAATCGGGAGAACATTAGATGTCTAAATGAACAACCAAGTTTGCTTCTGGCCCGACCTGCAAATTGCAGCTTGCCGAAATCGGAGGAACATCGGATGCTCGGATGGGTCGCTCTGCTTGGTTCTGGCTCGGCCGACGAACGGGCGTACATGGGATATCAAAGCGGTACCGCCCTTTTTCTCCCATCGTCATCCCTTCAAACTGAAATGAAAGTGAAATGAACGCTATGTCGACCCTGGGCTGGATTGGCGCCGCGAGCCTCGCGGGCGGAGTGCTGTCGGTCGCCTTCGCGGCGCTATTCGCGCTCACCGCGCGCGCCGCCTGGGTGCCGATGCTCATCAGCTACGCCATCGGCGCGCTGCTTGGGGCGGCGTTCCTCGAGGTGCTGCCGCACGCGTTCGAGGCGGGCGACACGATCCACCGCACCGCTGCGACCATCCTTGCCGGTATTTTCGGGTTTTTCGTCCTGGAAAAGCTGGTGCTCTGGCGCCACTGTCACGTCGAGGACTGCGACGTGCACGATCCGCACGCCGATGCGCACGACCACGGCCGCAGCGGCATGCTGATACTCATCGGTGACAGCTTTCACAATTTCGTCGACGGCATACTGATCGCCGCCGCGTTCATGGAAAGCACGCAGCTTGGCGTGGTCACCGCGCTCGCCATCATCGCGCACGAGATTCCGCAGGAGGTGGGCGATTTCCTCATCCTGCTGCACTCCGGCTATAGCCGCACGCGCGCCTTCATGCTGAACCTCGCATCGAGCCTTGCGATGTTTGCGGGCGCGCTGCTCGCCTACGTCGCGCTGCAGGCGCTGCAGCAATGGGTGCAGACCATCCTTGCGCTCGCCGCGGCCAGCATGATCTACGTCGCTGTGGCCGACCTGATCCCGGGCCTGCACAAACGCCCCGAACTGCGCGCCACGCTGTCGCAGTCGATCCTGATCGCACTTGGCGTCGCGTCGATCTGGCTGGTCGGTTATCTCACGCGCAGTTACGCTGCCTGAAATAGCGCGATCAGCTTATAGGAGAGGACAGCCGTTCTCGCCGCGATCGATCCCGCAGCGACGTGCGATCGCGCCGAGGACGGGCGACGCTTGTCAATAGGCTACGCGATTGTCCATCGGCTGACGTTATAATGCCGGGGCATTCAAACGTGGGGAATCTCAGTTGATCTTAGTTACCGGAGGAGCGGGATTCATCGGCTCCAATTTCGTGCTGCGATGGCTGGCATTGACGGACGAACCCGTCGTCAACCTGGACAAACTTACCTATGCAGGCAACCTGCGCAACCTCGACAGCGCGCGCGGCAACGCACGGCACCTGTTCGTCCGCGGCGACATCGACGATGCCGAACTGGTGGCGCAACTGCTGCGAACGCACCGGCCGCGCGCCGTCATCAACTTCGCCGCCGAAAGCCATGTGGACCGCTCGATACTCGGGCCGGCCGAGTTCGTGCGCACCAATATCCACGGTACGTTCAATATGCTCGAAGCCGCGCGCGCCTATTGGGGCGGGCTGGATAACGAAACCAAGCGGCGCTTCCGCTTTTTGCAGGTCTCGACCGACGAGGTCTACGGCTCGCTTGGCGGTGCCGATCCGGCGTTCACGGAAACCACGACGTATGCACCCAACAGCCCCTACGCCGCATCCAAGGCCGCAGCCGACCACATGGTGCGCGCGTACCATCACACCTACGGCCTGCCGACGCTGACCACCAACTGCTCCAACAATTACGGACCGTTCCAGTTTCCGGAAAAGCTGATCCCGCTGGTGATCCTGAACGCGCTCGCGGGCAAGGCCATCCCGATCTACGGCGACGGCCTCAACGTGCGCGATTGGCTGTACGTGGACGATCATTGCGCCGGCATCCGCAAAGTGCTGGAGGCGGGGCGGCCGGGCGAGGTCTATAACATCGGGGGCGCGAGCGAAAAGAGCAATCTCGAGGTGGTGCGCACGATTTGCGCCGCGCTGGACGAATTGCGCCCTGCGGCGCAGCGGTATGCCGCGCTCATTACCTATGTCAAGGATCGCCCGGGGCACGACCGGCGCTACGCCATCGACGCCCGCAAGATCAGGCGCGATCTGGGGTGGCAGCCATCCGAGACTTTTGCGAGCGGCATGCGTAGGACAGTCCAGTGGTATCTGGAGCATCAGGACTGGGTCGCCTCGGTGACATCCGGCGAATATCAACAATGGGTCGCGGCAAATTACCGCGAAAGGGGCCAAAAATGAAAGGAATCATACTCGCCGGCGGCTCGGGCACGCGCCTATATCCGGTGACGCACGCCGTGTCCAAGCAGCTGCTGCCGATTTACGACAAGCCGATGATCTATTATCCGCTGTCGACGCTGATGCTGGCCGGGATACGCGACATTCTCGTGATATCGACGCCGGAGGACACGCCGCGTTTCAAGCAACTCCTTGGCGATGGCTCCAATTGGGGAATTGGTATCTCCTATGCCGTGCAGCCTGCGCCCGAAGGCATTGCGCAGGCCTTCATCATCGGCGCCGATTTCGTCGGCGGCGGGCGCTCGGCATTGATACTCGGCGACAACATCTTCCACGGACATGACTTGATCGCCGACCTGCATGCCGCGGCGAACAATCCAAGAGGCGCGACGGTATTCGCCTATGCCGTGCATGATCCCGAGCGCTACGGTGTGGTCGAATTCGACCGGTCGCGCAAGGTGCTGTCGCTCGAGGAAAAACCGAAACAGCCGAAATCGCGCTACGCCGTAACCGGGCTTTATTTTTACGACCAGCAAGTGGTCGAAATCGCGCGCACGCTCAAACCATCGGCGCGGGGTGAGCTCGAGATTACCGATTTGAACCGCCGCTATCTGGAGCGCGGACAATTGAAGGTCGAGGTCATGGGCCGCGGCACGGCGTGGCTCGATACCGGCACGCACGAGTCCTTGCTCGAGGCGTCGAGCTTCATTCAGATCATCGAGAAAAGGCAGGGGCTCAAGATCGCGTGCGTGGAGGAAATCGCGTTCCGTCTCGGTTACATCGACGCGGAGCAACTGGAGCGACTGGCAGCGCCGATGCGCAACAACGGCTACGGCCAGTATCTGCTCAGCGTTCTACAGGACAAGGTGTTCTGATGCGCGTGACGCCGACCGCGATTGCGGATGTGCTCGTGATCGAACCGAAGGTGTTTGGCGACGAACGCGGCTTTTTCTTCGAGAGCTACAACGAGCGTGCGTTTGCCGAGGCGACCGGGGTCAGCGCGAAATTCGTGCAGGACAACCATTCGCGCTCGGTAAAGAACACGCTGCGCGGTCTGCATTACCAGATTCGTCGGCCGCAGGGCAAGCTCGTGCGCGTGGTAGTAGGCGAGGTGTTCGACGTCGTCGTCGACATTCGCCGCAGCTCGCCCACCTTCGGCAAATGGGCCGGCGAATGCCTGTCGGCGGACAACAAGAAAATGATCTGGGTTCCCGCCGGGTTGGCGCATGGTTTTGCCGTGCTCTCCGATTACGCCGATTTTCTCTACAAGACCACCGACTACTGGGCGCCGGAGTACGAGCGTACTTTGCTCTGGAATGATCCCGACATTGGCGTGGTATGGCCGATCAAGGGCGAGCCCATCCTCGCCGCAAAGGACAAGACGGGTAAACGGCTGGTCGAGGCCGAGGTGTTCGATTGAGCCGGATCCTGGTCACAGGCAGCAACGGGCAAGTCGGATTCGAGTTGTTACGTAGCCTAGCAGGACAGGGCGAAGTGATCGCAACGGGCAGGGAGCGAATGGACCTGTCCGATCCCGATTCGATCCGGCGCGTGGTCCGCGAAATTATGCCTGACCTGATCGTCAACCCTGCGGCCTACACTGCAGTGGACCAGGCCGAATCGCAGCCCGAGCTGGCGCTGGCTGTCAATGGCACTGCGCCTGGCATCCTCGCCGAGGAAGCCAAACGCCTGGGCGCGGCGCTGATTCATTACTCGACAGACTACGTCTTCGACGGGACCAAGGCTGAGCCTTACACTGAGGACGACGAACCATGCCCGATGAGCGTCTATGGCAGGACCAAACTCGCGGGCGATCGGGCGATTCAGGCCGTGGATGTGCCGCACTTGATCCTGCGCACGAGCTGGGTCTATGGGGCGCGCGGCAAGAATTTTCTGTTGACCATCCTGCGCCTCGCGCGCGAGCGCGACGAACTCAAGATCGTCGACGATCAGATCGGCGCACCCACCTGGAGCCGTGCGATCGCCCGCGCTACTGCCGACATCTTGAAGCGCCTTGGCTACGGCCAAGCGGATTTTGCCAACGCCTGCGCCGAGCGGCACGGCGTCTACAATCTTACCGGCGCCGGTCAAACTTCATGGCATGGGTTTACCGCAGCGATACTCGAAAATGCGCGAAGCCTGCGACCCATCGATCCCGCGCTCGCGCTCGATCGCGTGCCCGTGCTCAAACCGATTCCGAGCGAGCAATACCCGACGCCTGCGCGACGGCCGCGCAATTCGCTGCTCTCGCATGCCAAGCTGGAGCGCGTCTTCGGGGTGCGGATGCCCGATTGGGAAACTAGCTTGGCGGAATGCATGAGCGGCGGTATGCGGTGAGAGAGTAACCCAAGACAAGCCGCCAGCATCGCGCGAATTCAATCGCCTATCGTGGCCCGCCCTTCACCGTAAGTTCAGCCGACGTCCGGCGCTTGGAGTAAAATGCATCCGACACCTTCGAGAGGTGGCGGCATGAAACAGTCGTCCGTTGTGCACTCCGATCCCGACATCCTGGGTGGCACCCCGGTGTTCGTTGGAACGCGCGTTCCCGTTCAGGCGCTGATTGACTATATCGAGGGCGGACACTCCCTTGAAAAGTTCCTTGATGATTTCCCAACCGTGAGCCGGGACATCGCGGTGGCCGCTCTCGAGCAGGCTAAAGTGCACCTACTCGCCGATGCGCGTGCTGCTTGACGAGTGCTTCCCCCGAGCCCTACGCGTGGAGCTCCTTGGCCACGAAGTCACGACAGTTGCCGAGGCCGGGTGGGCCGGCGTCAAAAATGGCGCGCTCTTGCAACTTGCGGCAACACGGTTTGAAGTTCTCTTAACTGTTGATCGTAATCTGGAGTATCAGCAGAATTTTTCTAATCTTACTATCGCTGTCATCGTCGTTGACGCCCCAAGCAACGATGTTGAGGTACTTCGGCCATTGATGCCCAAGGTGCTCGAAGCATTGCCCAATTCCAAGCGGGGAGTCGTGTCGCATGTTCACGCCTAATGCACAACGACGTGCGCAAAAGCGGCGCGCGCAAGCGATTGCGAACGTAAGGCTTCGAGGTACTTGTTACGACTGACTTGAACCTCGAGTATCAACTGTCCCTGTGGCAGATACCGCGGCATGTGGAACGTTTGCTGCACGGCGCATGGCGACAACGTCGATGTCGAATTTGTCGCGAAATCCAGCGGTTCGCGCTTTGTCCTAAATTGATTCCTCAGCACCAGCGGCGCCGCAATTTGAAATAGGACTTTAATCTTGCTAACCTAGCCCGCTGCATTCCAGTGTTGGCCATCAACTTGCGAGAGTGCGATTGTGTCGCTCGATGTGCCTTTGGCTAGCGTGCATTTCCTCTGGGCCCTGGGCGCAGTCAGCCAGCTCAAGCGCATCCCTTTTTCCGCAGAACTCATAGAACAGCAATTTCCCCCGCCGTATTCTGCGGCAACGCTGCTTCAGGCTGCCGAAGCTCTCGGCTTCAAGGCGCAGCGGCAGGCGATTGCCGCGAATGACATCCAGCGCGTTGTGTTGCCCTGCCTCGCATTGCTCAAATCTTCGGCTGCGGGCGTTGAGATCCCTCAGGAGAGTGGATCCCAGGCGAGGCAAAGCCACGGCAATGAAAGACCGGCGCATGCCATAGCATTGGTCATCAAGGCCGACGCCGCGCATATCTCGATGCTTGCGGCTGAAGCGCCATCCGGCGCCACGCTGACGACCGAGGAATTCAACCGGCGCTATGCAGGCGAGTTGATACTTTTTGCGCAGCAGTCGAAGCCTCCTTCCGACGCGGACGCCGTCGCCGGCCGCGATCGACCCTTCGGATTTTCCTGGTTCGTCCCTGAGTTGCTCAAGCACAAAGGCATCTGGCGCGACGTCCTGGCGGCTTCCTTGGGCATCCAACTCATGGCTTTGATGACGCCGATACTGACGCAAATCGTGATAGACCGGGTCCTCGTGCATCAGACGTTCAATACGCTGGCGGTGATCGGCATCGCGCTCGCTGCGCTTCTCGTCTTCAATGCAGTCATGAGCTGGATTCGGCAGTCCCTCGTGTTGCACACCGGAACGCGCGTCGATGCGGCGCTCGGGGCGCAGGTGTTCGATCATCTGCTCAAGCTGCCTCCTCGCTATTACGACTATCGGCCAACGGGAGTGGTAGTCGCGCGCTTACACGGCGTCGAGACCATACGCGAATTCGTCTCAGGCGCCGCCGTGACACTCCTGCTCGATCTGCCGTTCCTGGTGATTTGTCTGGCGCTCATGTTTCACTACAGCGGGCTTCTCAGCCTTATCACGCTCGCAATTCTTGCCGCCATCATGCTGCTTAGCCTAGCCGTGGCGCCGCTCATCCGCAAGCGCGTGAACGAGCAGTTCCTCCTCGGCGCACGCAATCAGGCGTTCGTGACCGAATACGTCGCCGGCATGGAAACTGTGAAATCGCTGCAGATGGAGCCGCAGCTCACGGCGCGTTATGGCGATTACCTGCACAGCTACCTCGCCGCAGGCTTCAACACGCGCCAGATCTCCAATACCTATAACACCGCGGCCAATGCCCTGGAACAGCTGCTCACTTTGCTGGTCCTCATCACCGGCGCGTGGATTGTGATGAAAGGCGAAGGGTTCACCGTCGGCATGCTGGTCGCATTTCAAATGTTCGCCGGGCGCATGTCGCAGCCGTTGCTGCGACTGGTGGGGCTGTGGCAAGAGTTTCAGCAAGCGGCAATTGCGGTCAAGCGGCTGGGCGACATCATGAACGCGCCGAGCGAGTTGTATTCCATCATTCCTACGCGCGATGGCGCCAGGCAAGGCGGGATAGAGATCGATGACCTGAGTTTCCGCTATAACGCGAACCTGCCTTATCTGTATCAACGGCTGAATGTCACGCTGCGCCCAGGCGCTTGCGTCGCCCTCATGGGCCCGTCGGGGTCGGGCAAGAGTACGCTTGCCAAGCTGCTGCAGCGCTTCTATCTGCCCACCGATGGCCGGATCAAGATCGACGGCCGCGATATCCGGCACCTCTCGACCAACGAGCTACGCAGTTACTTCGGCGTGGTGCCGCAGGATACCGTCTTATTCTCAGGCACCATTTACGACAATCTTATTGTCGCGAATCCGAACGCCACGTTCGAGCAGGTGATCCAGGCGTGCAAGTGGGCGGAAATTCACGGCACCATCGACCAACTCCCGCAAGGCTACCAGACGCAGATCGGCGAGCACGGTGCCGGCCTCTCGGGCGGGCAAAAGCAGCGCCTCGCCATCGCGCGCGCGCTGCTCAAGCGGCCGAAGATCCTCATTTTCGACGAAGCGGCCAGCAGCCTGGATGCGCCCACCGCCGAACACCTCGCGCGCACGATCAACCAGCTCAAAGGAAGGGTGACGATGCTGTTCATCACGCATCAGTTGCCCAAGGGGTTGGAGGTGGATGAGGTTGTGACCCTCGGAACCAAGGAGGGTTAGGTGGGGATCATTCTTCTGCCGGTGGGTGCGTTGGTGATTGGTCTTTATCTTTGGATGGGCGCAAGAAGCGTACGTTGGATATTCGCAAATTCTCATTCCATTTGGGCAGGCATTGGCGTGGCGACGTTCCTGGTCCTACTTCCCATCGGGGATACGATTGTGAATCGTTGGTATCACAAGAACGTTCTGTGTGCTCGCGACGATGTCGGTTTGCACGTAATTGAACGGGTCATTCTACCTAACGGGTATTACGATAATAAGGGGCGATTTAAGGAACCAAATGGATGGTTTTCCGGAAATGCGATTTTGGAAGGGCGCTATCAGCGGCGATCTGGATATATGGATGGTGGCACGTATCCATTTACGGCTCACGAGAAGCGATACGCTGGGGTCTTTGATCTAAGAGAGCAGAAGTTTATTAGCCATGAAGTAGATTATTGGACAAAGGGAGGCGGATGGTGGTTGGCCATTTTTCGCCCCCTATTTCCACAACAAGATTATTTGACCTACGTTCGAGGGTTGGTAGATGGTGTGAATTGTAGTGCGGCTAGGTATGCGATCGATGCTCGGTATTCCTCTATTAACGCGGCATTTGAGCAAAAGCGAGGGGAAGGCGAATGACGAACAACAAGAACGCTGCCTACTTTGATGCGGCGCAACTCTCCCTAGCGGCATATTCCTCGTTTACGAGTGCGCGTCGACCGGATGGGAGCTACGACGAGAGTGAGGTGAAGCGATTACTCTCGGAAAAAAATAAGAACAAGGATTTCGCATTAAGTGCTGCCGAGGATTTCACCAAATACTTCGAAGTCGTCGATCAATTCACGGATCCCGCACTGCTACTTAATGGTTTTTCGGCAACAGTCTTCCGCAACAAGGAATCCGGGCAGATCTACTTCATCACCCGCGGCACCGAGAATTCTGGTGATTATCTCGCCGACGGAACACTGGCCATAGGCGTCACTGCGCGCTCCCAGATTATCAGCATGGTGAATTATTTTCTGCGCCTGCAGGCGGGTGCGGGAAACGTAGCCAGACAAATCAAAGCATCATCCATAGTGCCGTCCGATGGTGTTTCCTGGGATGAATCAAAGACTGTTCTTGGCGTAGGTCCTGGGTTGGGCGGAACCCAATTGGCTATAGGGGGGCATTCGCTCGGGGGATATCTAGCCACGATATTTGGGCGAATCTTCAACGACGACGTCGCCGCTGCGTACACTTTCAATGCACCGGGGGCGTACGGAGGATTTGGCCTACTAGACAACATTTCGCGTCTTCTCGGAAGCGTTCCGCGGGGTTTTCTCGACGCGGGTAGACAGACAAATGTGGTCGGTGACTATCTCGTTTCGTCCGTGCCCGGACATCGCGGACAGGATGTGCGAATTTTCGAAGAGCGCAATGCGCATAGTCAGAAGGCAGTCATTGACGCGCTGGCGCTATATAGCCTCTTCGGGGAACTCGATCCGAATGCCAAGGCGGAGCAAATTCGCGCCATTCTGCGTGCCGGTTCGAACAAAGACTCCGACAGCCTTGAATCGTCCCTCGATAGTCTGCGCAAGGTCATATCGGCGCTGCAAGTTGCAGAGACCAAGCAAACAGGTACCGAGGACACCGACGCAACACGAGAGGTTTTTTATCAGAATGTGGCTGCTCTACGGAACAGTGCTGCATTCCAAAGCGCGACCGGCCAGGTCAGCGTAGTCGGTCTTGCTGCCGGATCCGCGACGGAATTACTCTCGCTTGCTCAAAGCGACGTAGCCTATCGATATGCGCTGAAAGAGCTCAACCCGTTTGCGATTACAGGCGCGCCTGCGCTATATGCTCGGTACGACGGCAACGTGGCGTTCGCACTTAGCGATCCAAGCACGGGTGAAGGCGGGCTAACAAACGAATGGCTTCAGGATCGCGCCCAGTTCCTGACATGGAAGAACCAGAAGAACATCGACGACACCGCCGACGATGTTTCAATCCGGCGCAAGGACAACGGCGCCGAGAGCTATCTTTTTACTGATAGGACGCTCAAGGACTCGCAGGCAAACGATTACAGCATCCGGGTCGTGGGCGGCAATGTGTTGCAGCAAATCCATCCGATCCGCATCAGCTTTGCGGGCGATGGGGGCGACACGTTGCAGGGCGACACTTATGCCGACCATCTCTACGGGGGGCAGGGGATAGATACGCTTGCGGGCGGGGACGGGGACGATTACCTGGAAGGCGCCGCGGGCGACGATGTGCTCGGAGGCGATGTCGGTGACGACACCATGTTCGGTGGCAGCGGCGCCGATACGTTGAACGGCGGTGCGGACGATGACCATTTGCGCGGCGGCAGCGGCGCCGACACGCTGATCGGTGGCACGGGCAACGATACGCTGCAAGGCGGCAAGGACGACGACGTTGTGCAAGGTGGCGCCGGGAACGACGTGTATGTCTTCAATGCCGGTGATGGTCAGGACACGCTTCGCGATCACGAAGGCAAGAACACGATCGTCTACATAGACGCGGCCGGCACGCGTCTCGTCCTTGGCGGCGAGGGCTTCGCCGTCGCCGGAGAGGCCAATACCTGGGGCGTCTCGCTTAACACGGGGGAGACGGTAAGCTTCTCGCGCAATTCCCCGCTGACGGCGACGCTCCCGAACGGTGCAAGAATCGTCATAGACGATTTTCAAGACGGCGATTTCGGAATCCATCTCTTGGACCAAGCAGCCGATCCTGTCACTGCACGCCTCATACAAGGGGATTTAGGCGCGGCGACCCCGCCGCATATGGACGATCTGTTTAACATTGCAGTCGATCCCAGCCTGCTCGGCGGCGCAATGCCGGATCGACTTTGGGGCAGCGGCGGCAACGATCTCATCACGGCCGGATTCGGAGACGACGTCGTCTTGGCCAAAGGAGGCGATGACCGGATACAGGCGCATGGGCTCAATGATTACCTCGACGGCGGGGATGGCGACGATGTAATCGAAGGCCACGGCGATATCGAAGATATAGGGGAGACATTCGTACATGAAACTTTGATGGGTGGCGGCGGCAATGACCGCTTGTACGCGATCGAGGAAATCGCGCTCACGCAAGAGGCCATCGTCGGGGCGGCCATCGAAGACGAGGAGTATCTGACTTTCGGCGCGACGCTGTCAGGCGGAGAGGGTGAAGACATCCTGGTCGGCTCCGAATATACCGATCGGCTGTATGGCGGCACTGGCCGCGATGTGCTGATCGGTTTGAGCGCGCGCGATTACATAATGGGCGATTTCATGTATGGGCCCGAAGGCGAACTCCCTGAAGATCAGCCATTGGAGCGGCCGCCGCCCTTTCCTCGAATCATGGAAGTTTTCAGCACATTCGACACCGTCGAGGGGGACGACGATATCATCTTTGGCGGAACGGGTGACGATCAGATCTGGGGGACGGGTGGCGACGACTGGATATCGGGCGGGGCCGGTGCTGATCTGATCGTCGGCGGCCCGGGGTCGGACATTTTGTACGGAGACGCCGGCAGCGATGTGCTCTACGCGGACGCCATATCCGGCGCTTCATCCCCTACCGACTCCGATGTGCTCGACGGGGGAAACGGAGACGATGAACTTTTCGGCGGCAATGCAGACGATCTTCTTTTTGGTGGAGCGGGTAATGATCGGATCTATGGCTACGCCGGCGCCAACGCCGCGTACGGCGGCGATGGAAACGACGAAATCAGCGTGGATGGCTGGGGCGACAACCATATCTACGGCGAGTCCCGAGTGGATGACTACGGCGACAACGAATTCTACGGCGAAGCCGGAAATGACACGTTGATAGGCGGCGGCGGAGAGGACTATCTCGACGGCGGTGACGACGACGATATCTTGTGGGGCGGCGCAGGCGCGGACATCGTGGTGGGTGGATCGGGGAACGACGCCCTGGTCGCGTCCGGGGACGACACGCTCGAAGGCGGGAAGGGTGACGACATCTACAAATTTCGCCTGGGCGCCGGCCGAAACACCATCGTCGACGGCGCGGGCAGTAACCGGATCGTGCTCGAGTCCATGGAAATTCCGGACGAACCTCTGGCTCCGATTTTGCGAGAAAGCGTCCGCTTGTCGCTCGAAGGTGATCAGTATCGCATCGAATATGGAAATCCAGGCGACAGCTTTGCGATCGGGGCCGCCGAGCTTGCCATGCTGCAGGGACTGAATCTCAGGCATTTGAAGGGCTATGCATACACGGATGAATACCTAGATGAAGAAACTGGTGAATACGTCGGCGGCGACATCGTCGAAATATTCGAGAACGAAATCATTACGTTCACCGAAAATGATCTGCATCAGCTCGGGTCCACCGAGGACGATGTCCTCATTGGCGAGAACCGATTCAGCAACGAACTCGACGGACAGTCAGGTAACGATACCTTGGTCGGCGGCATTGACGACGACACGCTGACCGGGGGGACGGGCAATGACACGCTAGACGGCGGCGATGGCGGCGACCGCTACGTTGTCAATGCGGGCGAGGGCATCGATATCATTTCCGACAGCGGAACCGAAGGCACCGATACGCTCGTCTTCGGCCCGGGGATTACCAAGGACTCGCTATCGCTCGGCACGGGTTCACTACTCATCCGGATCGGCGCATCCGGTGACGCCGTTCATGTCGAAGGCTTCGATTCCGAGGATGCAAATGCCGGCGGCTCGGTCGAGCGCTTCGAATTTGGCGATGGCACCGTCTTATCTTATGCGCAATTGGTCAGCCGCGGCTTCGACCATTACGGCACCGACGTCGAGGACGCGATGTACGGCACCGACCTGGTGGATCGTTTCCACGAGAGCGCAGGCGACGATGTCATGGTCGGCGGTGCGGGTAACGATGTTTACTACTTCGGTGTGGATTCAGCGCGCGATCAGATCATCGATATCGATAACACGCCGAATAATTCGGATACGGTCGTGTTGGGCAGCGGGATTTTGCCGGGAGACCTTGCTGTCCTAAGCAGCGACGCCACGCTGACCCTCGCAGTGAACGGAAGCAACAACAGACTGGACGTTCAATGGCAACCGCTGGACGGGTACGCGATCGAGAACGTTCAATTTGCCGACGGCACGATCTGGGATCAAGCCACGCTGGAGAGCCTGGCGGTTCCGGCGCCTCAACCCGATGCCGGCGCGACAACCGACGAAAGCGGCGCCTCGCCGCCTGCGGAGTCCGGAGCTTCCGATGCCGGATCTGGCTCGACGCCAATTGATGATACGACTCAGACCGGCGGCGGCGCGCCTCTCGCGGACGCAGGAGAAGGGGCATCTGATGCCGGTGCCGGAACGCCAACGGATGGCAACACGACTCAGGCAGCAACCGGTACAGCGCCACCTGTCGACGCCGGAGCAACTGATTCCGGAGCCGGACCGCAGGCAGGCGGTGATGTGGTTCCAATCGATAGTGGGGTAACGCAATCCGCGGACGCAGGAACTTCTGCTGCCGACGCGGGAACGTCAACGGGTGGCGACGCGACACTGGCAGCGAACGGAGGAGGACCGTCCGCCGATACCGTAACTGCCGGAGTCGATGCGCCCGGCGACACGATTCAAATCGGCGCGGGCGCTGCGCCACCGACAGTTGTCGGGACGACAGATTCCGGAGCAGGAACGCAGGCGCGCGGCGATACGATTCAAATCGGCGGTGCGGGCACACAACCGGCAGAATCCGGAGCCTCCGCCGCCGGAGCAGGCGCGCAGGTCGATAGTGGCACCATTCAGACCGGCAAAGACGGAATAATGCCCGCCGATGCCGGTGCATCTAATGCGGGAGAAGATTCGCCGTCAGGTGGCGATCCGACTCAACTAGCGAATAACGCGACGTCGTCTATAAACACCGAGACGCCGCACGCTGCGCTCGACCCGCCAGCCGACGAAGGCGCGATCCAGTCTGAAAATACGATAGCGTCTCTCGCAGACGCCACGACATCCGCAGCGGGACCAGGAGCTTCGTTGGAAGACGACGCATTTTCAGTTGCGGATGCTGACGGAGCCGCCGCGGACCAATCCAACGCCGTTGGTCAAGAGTCGGCGGTTGGTGCCAACACGGCGGAATTGGCGAAATCCCAGACGGATATGAACCAGAGGCAGCAGAACGCCCTTGCCACAGCAAGTCTTCTGTCGAGTGCAACCGATGCGGCATCCACGATCGCGCCGGTACGCAGTTTTGCGAAACCATCCGATAGTTCTGGTGCCCAGCTCGACGTCGCGCCGCTGGCTTCCGCGCCGAGCCCGGCTACTTTCTTCACGGCGCTGCAGCAGCCCGCGCAACCCAACATGCAGATTTGGCTGGACAACTGGCTTGGGCCGAGGGGGCGAATCGGCGCCACACAGGAGCCGCGCAGCGAGTCCCAATCCCCGGATCATGACGATAGCGGGCAACCAACTACGCCGGATTCTGATTGGCGCGGCATGCCGAGCGACAGTCCCGATGAGAAAGCCACGGAATCGCTTACACCGGAGCAAATTTCGCAGCGCGTTCAGGACGTCGAAGCGTGGCTCGATGCCAATCCCGGAATCGAACAGGGTATCGCTGGCGGAACGGGTGCGCTTATGGAGGCGAATCCTTTCGCTCTTCTTGCTGCCGGCACCGTGCGTGAAACCGGTTTCATGTCGGCCCCAAGGTTCGGACAAGCGCCCGGTATGGCCGCGCTTTCCGGCGACGCCCTAAAGCCCTTGCAGGGCATTGGGGAGGGATACACCTTTCTCAGCCTGATTTAGGAATGTTGCAGACGGCTTCTTCGTGAAGTGTTGGAGGATGAGGATCTAGTAGCAGTGCGAGCTTGCTCGCGGAGGATTTGGATAGCGTGCTTTCGGAGCGAGTTGGCGCGCCAGGTGGTCTGGGGCGCTCGCTCCCACAAGGTAAGAGGCGAAACATGGTTTCATCACATCGTATTGCGTCGAGTTTCCTGCAGTTCAATGACACGGAGCCATCGCCCCTGCCGCGCGCCGTGCTCTACGTTTTCGTCGGCCTGCTCGGCACGCTATTCGTTTGGGCTTATTTCGCGCCCCTTGACATCATCGCCGTCGCGCCCGGGAAGATCATCCCGCAAGGCTACCTGCAGATCGTGCAGCCGAGCGAGTCCGGCGTGATCAAGGAAATCCTGGTTACCGAAGGGGCAAAGGTCAAGGCGGGGCAGGTGCTCGCGCGCATGGACTCGCGCCTGTCGGAGGCCGACAGCCGCCAGTTGCAGAATGAATTGAAACTCAAGCGGCTGCAATTGCGACGCATCGATGCCGAGCTGGGGCGCGTTCCGTGGCAGCGACGCGCCGACGATGCGCCCGAGCTCTTCTCCCAGGTTGACGCGCAATTTCACGCGCGGCGGCAAGCGCACCTCGGCGGACTCGAAATCGAACGGGCTCTGCAAGCGAAAGCCGAACAGGATCTCAAAAGCGCGCAGGAAATCGAAGCCAAGCTGCAGAAGACCATTCCCTTGTTCAAACAGCAGGAGGACGCCTACGATCAACTGGTCAAGGACGGGTTTGCCGGAAAGCTCATGCACCTGGAAAAGCAGCGCGATCGCATCGAGAAAGAGCAGGACCTGCGCGCGCAGCAGTTCAACATCGCGAGCCTGACGGCGACGATCAGCCAGGTGAATAAGCGTATCGCGCAGATCACCTCGAGCTACCACCAGCAACTGCAAAACGAGCGCATCGACGCCGAATCGCAATATCACAAACTGCAGCAGGATTGGGAAAAGCAATCGCATCGCAATGCACTGCTGGAGCTGAAAGCGCCGCAAGACGGGATCGTGAAAGACTTCGCCACGCACACGCTTGGGAGCGTCGTGGCGCCGGGCACGGTCGTGATGACTCTTGTGCCCGACGGCGACGGGCTACAGGCCGAAGTCTGGGTGACGCATCTCGATGCGGGGCTGGTCGAGCCGGGGCAGACTGCCAAGCTGAAGCTCACTGCGTATCCATTCCAGCAATACGGCATGTTGAACGCTCGCGTCCGGCACGTGAGCCCCGACGCGAGCGAGCCGGCAGAGCAGAAGAACGCCAGGAATGTGGGCATCCAGGATCAGCCGGCTTCCGGCTTTCGCACCATGATCGAATTGCCGCAGACCTACATCGAAGCACAAGGAAGACACTTCAGACTTTCCCCGGGGATGCAGGTCAACGCCGAAATCAATCTCGGCACGCGCACCGTGCTGCAATACTTTCTGTCCCCCATACAAAAGACCCTGCACGAAGCGGGGCGCGAACGGTAACACCGGTGATGGATTAGGGCGTGTCGTCGCGGTGAACCCGCGACCTACGCCGCTTCGCGTGTCGTCGCGGTGAACCCGCGACCTACGCGGCATCACGCCATCGTAGGGCGCGGATTTATCGCGCCAAATGAACCCCGCGACCTACGCGGCATCACACACTCGTAGGGCGTAGCGTAGGGCGTAGCGTAGGGCGTAGCGTAGGGCGTAGCGTAGGGCGCGGCTTCAGCGCGCCAAATCAACGCCCGACATCGCACGTTTGCAGCCCTCGCGGTAAAGAGCATTGGACGCGCAAACGAGGCACTCTTTCTGGCCATCTGCCATACGAGCGTGCCCGCCCGCACATTTTTGGGTAACCCTCACGCGCCACGAGCGACGGTTTCAAGTATAGTCGGCTGCCAGTTGCCCATGATCCTCTACGCCGTCACGATTTTTCTCAGCGCCTTCCTGCTGTTTCAGGTGCAGCCTCTCATCGCCAAGCTGATCCTGCCCTGGTTCGGCGGCTCGGCTGCGGTGTGGACCACTTGCATGCTGTTCTTCCAGGTTTTGTTGCTCGCGGGGTATATGTACGCCCACGGCTTGGCGCGCCTGCGCTCGCGCTCGCGCCAGCGCCTGCTGCATTGCGCTCTGCTCGCCGCCTGCCTCGCCGTGTTGCCGCTCGAACCGAGCGCAGCCTGGAAGCCTGCCGGTGGCGACCAGCCGACCTGGCTCATCCTGGGCCTGCTCGCAACCAGTGTCGGATTGCCTTATTTCATGCTGTCCACCACCGGGCCCCTGGTCCAGGCGTGGTACGCGCGCACGCACACGGGGGCGATGCCCTACCGGCTGTTCGCGCTATCGAACTTCGGCTCGCTCCTCGCACTGCTGAGCTATCCGCTGCTGGTCGAGCCCTGGCTCGTCACGCGCTGGCAGACTTGGGTCTGGTCGGCCTGCTTTGGGCTATTCGCCCTGCTCTGCGGTGTGATTGCGTGGAGGGCCCCGGGCCGCGCGTCAACCGCGCATGCCGAATCGTCCGCACAGGGCGGCGCACCCGGACTCGGATTGAAGACATGGTGGGCTGCGCTCGCCTGCTGCGCCTCGACGCTGCTGCTCGCGTTCACGAGCCACCTGTCGCTGAATATCGCGCCCATTCCATTTCTATGGGTGCTGCCGCTTGCGCTATACCTCGCGAGCTTCATCGTCTGCTTTGAAGCGCCGCGTTGGTATCGGCGCGAGGTCTATCTTCCGCTGCTGGCCGCCGGCCTGGTGGGCGTGTGCTACACGCTGTGGCCCGGTCACGATCATGAACCCTTGTCGCTGCTGCTCCCGCTCTACGCCCTGACGCTGTTCTGCGCCTGCATGGTCTGCCACGGCGAACTGGCCCGCTCCAAGCCTGGCCACGAATATCTCACGGGCTTTTACCTGATGCTTGCCCTGGGCGGCGCACTGGGCGGCGTATTTGTAGCACTGATCGCCCCGAGTCTGTTCGATGACTTGTACGAACTGCCGCTCGGCCTCGTCGCACTCGCCCTGCTAATCTACGCCGCGCTTTACCGCGACCGCCATAGCATCCTGCACGGCCGCGTAGCGCTGCCGGCCCGCGATGGGCTTGTGGTCCTGGTCGCAGCGCTCGCGGCGACCCTAAATTGGGAATACGGCAACCTGGCCGATAGATCGCGCGTGGCGATGCGCAACTTCTACGCTGTGCTCAAGGTGAACGACTATGGCGCGGGCGAGCAGTCCATGCGCGAGCTCACGCACGGCACCATCAAGCACGGCGGCCAGTTCCTCGCTCAGGACCGGCGCGCTTGGCCTACGACCTATTACGGTCCGCTGTCGGGCATCGGGCTCGCGATCAAATCCGCCGGCGCGGGCGGCCCCGTGCGCATCGGGGTGGTCGGACTGGGTGCGGGCACGCTGGCGAGCTATGGCAGGCCAGGTGACGTCATTCGCTTTTACGAGATCAATCCCCAGGTGGTCGAGCTTGCGCACTCGGAGTTCAGTTTCCTGCAGGATAGCCAGGCGCGCATCGAAATTGCCATAGGCGACGCACGCCTGTCGCTCGAGCGCGAAGCGGCGCAACAGTTCAACGTGCTCGTCTTGGACGCCTTTTCGAGCGACTCGATTCCGGTGCACCTGCTCACCCTGGAGGCGTTCAGAACCTATGTGCGCCACCTCAAAGCTGGCGGCGTACTGGCGCTCCACATTTCCAACCACTATCTCGATCTCGTGCCGGTGGTCGCGGAGGCCGCCCGACTGACCGGGCTCGAGGCGCTGCGGGTCAAAAGCGGGGACGACGAGAAAAAGGGTCTATCCGACTCGGACTGGATGCTGCTCTCGAGCTCAGCGGACGCCTTCAAATCGGAGGACATACAGCAATACGCCGCGCCAGTCGAAGTCAAGACGACCATAAGGGCGTGGACCGACGATTACAGCGACGTATACGGCATCCTGAAGTGAGGTGTCGCTGTGGGGTGGCGGAAGGTGAAGAAACTGATAGGCCATTTCAGAATTACCGAAATGGCCCCTGATATAGAGGAGTATGAGGGGATGTATCCCCTCATTTTGAAACAAGCTCTAACGCGCGCTCATCGATGCACGAGCGCAGGAAAGCAGTGTGGCTGCCGATCTATCGGCTGCGATGCGCCCTGCTGCTCGCTGGCCCGGCATACGTTCAGCGCCAGTTGCGGATCGTCGGCCGATATGGTCATCGCTACCTTACCGTCGGGAGTTCGAATTGACGGCGTGGGCAGTGGCTCGCGCGATAGAATTTTTCTGCGCTCGGCATCAAGCCCGCGGAAACAGCGCTCGGCGACTTTGCATTTCGGACAGCTGGCGACAATCGCTTGCGCAATCGCATGTGCACCGCGCTCGCAACCGGTTAGATCGAGTTCGCCATTCTTCAGCAGCCTGAAGCGGATGTTATCTGGCGTGGTGTATTCGATCACGGGGAAATATAACGTTTCCGGCAAGTATTGAATTGCCGCCGCGGTCAACAGCGCAGTGAGGCCCAATATGAGCACCGGCAGTCCCAGGTAAAACATCCGGCCGCGCATTTCAGTACACCCCCGGAAAGAGCCGGTTAGTGCGCTCTTTGTATTCGGCATATGCGGGGAACGAATTGCCAAGAATGCCTTCCTCGAAATCCATGCGGCGTACCAGAAAATAGAAATGAAGCGCAAGAATGAGCAGTCCCTGCCACGAGCGAAATTGCAGAAAGATTCCCAGAACCATGATTTCCTCGGCCAAACAGAGCGGGTGTCTGATGCGTCCAAACAGAGCGCTCGTCACCGGCTTTCTCGCTTCGGGCATAACGCTCGAAGAACGCCCGAGTTCGAAGACCACCAGAACGCATGCGATGGCACCGATCAAAATCAATACCGTCGACAAGCTATCCCAATGCACCGCGCGTGCCGCTCTGGGCGTGAGCAACATCAGGAGCGCAAACAAAGTACCCGCGAGCGCCACAACCTTTGAATACGATGTTGCGTAAGTGCTGATGGGGCGGTAACGGGACACATGAAAGCCAATGCATGCAACGAGAAATATCAAAATGGCACTTCTGCTGACGAGGTGTATCAGAAACGGAACGTCGCCGCCGAAGTACGGGTGGAGTGCAACAATACCCCGCATGCTGCGTAGCTCTAGCGCGAGAAAGAATAGATCGCACGCGATCAGCGGCAGACGTATTACCGCATCATAGAGTTTCTCTGTCTTGGTCATGGCGTCAAGTCAGTTTACATGCATGCAAAATGTCCAATGCACATTCAAACGATCCGCGCAGAATCCGGCACTCAGAAAGCGGGCCGTCTTATCAACAGTACCCCCCGTTTCCTCCAACCTTCCTATGACGTTTGCCAACGAGATCGACCGCCATTATACTGTCTTACATTGGTCTTACCGCTCAACGGGGGCACAATCTCATGGGCACCACCAAGTTATCCAGCAAAGGGCAGGTCATTCTGCCCAAGCACATACGGAACGCGCACAAGTGGGTTCCGGGAGTCGAGTTCATGGTCGAAGATACGCCTGAGGGTATTTTGCTGCGTCCTTTGAAGCCCTTTAAGCCGACGCGGCTGAAAGATGCAATTGGCTGTACGGGTTACACCGGGTCGGCAAAAACCATTGAGGAAATGGATGCCGCGATCGCGCGCGGCGGTAAGGCGACCCATGATCGCGATTGATACCAATATCCTTGTTCGTCTGCTTACCCGCGATAACCCTGTCCAAGCCAAGCGTGCGGCGGCGTTGTTCGAGCGCAAGGAGATTTATGTTGCCAAGACCGTATTGCTTGAAACCGAACGGGTGTTGCGTTTCAGCTATGCTTTGAATCGGACGGTTATCCTAACGGCGCTGAAAAATGCAGTCGGGCTGCCGCACGTGGCCGTAGAGGATGGCCCCGCGGTGGCCGAGGCCTTGGATTTATTTGAAAGTGGAATGGATTTCGCCGATGCGCTGCATCTTGCCTCCAGCAGGTCGGCGACGCAGTTCGCTACCTTCGATGAGCGCCTCAAGAAGCACGCTGATAAAGCTGCGCGAGGTCGGCATGTGGTCGTGGCTTAAGCGGGAGCTCCCGACGCTTCCGCCCTGGCCTTCAAGAGGTAATGAGCGATTGGCCGGTATAGTCCCCCAGTTAGTTCCGGGCAGCATGCAATACGCCGGTTGTCAAATTGGTCCCGTTGTCCCCATTGGAGCAATCGCGCAAGCCGGGTTCGGCCAAAGGCCGGATCTGGATGGCACCCGATTTCGACGCCACGCCAGAGGATTTTCAGGAATAGCACCGGCCCGTGAGCCACGACTTACGAGCCACGAAAATTACCTTGCATTGCAGGGTGCAGCGTGGCTGAAAGGCCATAGGAGAGGCGCCCCGTCCCGATACAGACGCGCGATTGCGGCGACCGATCGGCTCGATGGCCGGCTTGCCACAGATGTGGTGTTGTAGGAGCGGCGCACCTGCCGCGAAGCGGATGGCCAAACAACTTCGGCGGAGCCTATAATCTCGCACGGAGGTCGCAATGAAATATCGAATTGCACTGCACAAATCTGAAGAAGGTTATAGCGTGTCCGTTCCGGGGCTGCCCGGTTGCTGGTCGCAAGGCGCAACGGAAAAGGAAGCGTTGGATAACATCCGCGACGCCATCAGCGAATACATCTCGGTTATCGAAGAACAGCTTCGCGGCGAGGATATTCGCGAAATTGAAATTGCGAGCTAGCGTTGCCGAAGATTCCCGGCGTCAATTATCTTGACGCGGTACGCGCGCTGGAAAAAGCCGGGTTTCGAATCATGCGTCAGGGCAAACACATCGTTATGGGTAACGGTCAGCGCATCCTGACCATTCCGCGCCACAACCCGGTCAATGCATTTACGCTGGGTGGTATTGTTCGAGACGCAGGACTTACGGTCGAGCAATTTCGCGAGTTTCTCTAGCTGACCTATGGGTAGCAGCTAGATCGTAAGCGGCGCCCTTGCAATCATCGATCAGCCCCGGGGCGGGCCTTCCACAATCCCGCGCCTCACGCCCCACGAACAACGACCCACGTACTTGACCTTCTGTGGGATCGTGCATACATTACGAACATACATTGCGAGGTGTTCATGAACCGCACGAAGATTTATCTTACCCCGGCGCAGCAAAAGGCACTGAAGGCCCTGGCCGCAAGAACGGGTCGTACACAGATCGAGCTGATTCGGGATGCAATCGACCGGTTCGTGGGCCAGCTGAAGGCTTCCGGGCGTGCGTCCGTCATCAAGCGCTCGGCCGGTCTTTGGAAGGGGCGCGAGGATCTGCCTGATTTTATCGCAGTCCGGCGCGAGGCTGATCGAGTCTCGACGCGGCCTAAATCCACGGCCGGGTGATGGTACAGGCGCTCCTCCTCGACACCGATCTCCTAATCGATTTTCTCCGAGGGCAGCGGCAGGCGGTTGCGTTCATGGGGAAAGAAACTCGGCCGATGGCAGTGTCGGCGCTGACCGCGGCGGAACTCCACGCGGGGGTTATCGTCCCGTACCGCAAGCGATGACGCCGATCGAAACAATGATCCTGAAATCCGGCATTGCGCCTCCAGAACCAGACCCCACACCCCGCACCCCACACCCCACAGTCTGAACCATTTGCGCCGCCTCCCTCTGGCGTGTACAATCCGCTTCCTGATTTTGAACATTTAGACGAATTCGAATTCGCCCAGGGAGGAGACACGGTATGCCGTTGTTGACAGATCCGCAACGCCTTCAACTCCTCAAGCTGCTGCAAGATCAGCCGCAGCTGAGTCAGCGCGATCTGGCGCAAGCCATGGGTGTAAGCCTGGGCAAAGCCAACTACTGCCTCAAGGCGCTAATGGACAAGGGCTTGGTCAAGTTCGGCAACTTCCGCAAGAATCCCGACAAGCGGCACTACGCCTACCTGCTCACGCCCGCGGGTCTCGAAGAAAAAACCCGCATTACGATGGCTTTCCTCAGGCGCAAGGTCGCCGAATATGAGGCGCTGGAAAAGGAGATCGAACAACTGCGCGGCGATTTGAAGAATCGCCGCATCCAATCCGCTGCGCCCTCCGCGCGGCAGACGGAGAGCCGTTGATGGATAACGCGGGCGTCGAGCGCTGGTACGCCGTATGCTGCAAGCCGCGCCAGGAGGCGGTCGCGGAAGAGAATCTCCTGCGCCAGGGCTTTCAGGTGTATTTGCCGCGTATCCGCATCCGGCAGCGCCGGCGCGGGCAATGGCTCGATGCCGTCGAAGTGCTGTTTCCGCGCTACGTATTCATCCGCGTCGATCCTCTGCGGCGCAGCATGGCCACGGTACGTTCCACCCGCGGTGCGGTCGGCCTGGTGCGTTTCGGCGGGCAGGCTGCGGTGGTTCCGGACGCGGTGATGGATGCACTGCAAGAGCGCGAGGACGCAGCATCGGGCTTGCATCAGGACGATCGCCCTTTGTTTAGCGCAGGTGAGACGGTCAAGCTGGTAGACGGCCCGCTAGCCGGCATGGAAGGCATATTCACCGAGCAGGACGGCGACAAGCGCGTGATCGTGCTGTTGGAATTATTGGGCAAGGCGAACAAGGTAACGCTAAGCCGCGACTGGGTCGCCCGCGCCGCGTAGTCGTTCGTGCTTGGTTGGTCGTGGTTCGTCGTTCGAGTCACGAACAGCGAGCAAGGTGATGTAGTTGTGAAGCTAGAGCATGCCTTATGCGAAACACGAAAGTGTGTTGCAGGGCGGTAGCGTGCCTGAAGGGCTTCCAATTGGCGCCTCCGTTCCACGATCCAGGACCACAGTTACTCGCAAAATCTGATAGTATTCATACTTTACGTATTTAAGATCCGAGATCACTATGAAAACAATCACCGCAACCGAACTCGCGCGCAATCTGAGGCAGGTTCTCGATCGGTTGGCGGCCGGCGGGGAAGAGATTGTGATTGAGCGCAATCATCAAATGGTTGCGCGCATTCTTCCAGGAACCGCGAGGCAAACCGCGCTGGAGGCGATGGCGGACCTCTATCGGACGCTGCCAGCGGACGCCGCCGCAGGCTGGCTGGAAAGCGGCAGACAGGCCTTGACGAATCGACTTGACGAAGACGTGCGCGACCCATGGGTTTCCTGATCGATACCTGCATTTGGATCGATGTCGAACAAGGAATACTAGCACCGGGGGATGTCGCCGCTATCACAGGAAATGCCCCGGTATATCTTTCCCCGATTACCATTGCTGAGCTCAAGTTTGGCGTTGAAACCGCCACAGACCCGGGTATTCGACAAAAGCGCCGGGCAGCATTCCGCCGCCTGCAACGCAAGCCACTCTTGCCTATCGAGGGAACCACCGGCGAAGTCTTTGGTGACTTGGCGGCACACCTCAAAATGGCTGGCAGCAGCCATCGGTACCGCATGCAGGACATATGGCTTGCGAGTCAGGCGATTGAACATGGCTACGGCCTGCTCACGCGAAACAAGAAAGACTTCGACGATATTCCCGGGCTTGATTTGATCGTCTGCGCGAAAAGAACTCAGCCGTAACCGATTACGCCCACGACCCACGACATGAATCAAATCCATCAAACGCTCAACCTACTTTCGCAAACCGGTCGCGTGCGCCTCGATGCGGAAGAAATCGACGCATTGGCCTATGCGCTTGAAGGGCTTGCGCCGGCGCGCGTGGCCCTGTTTGGTTCGCGCGCCGAACCCGGCAGGCGCGGGGGCGATGTGGATCTGCTGATCTTGAGCGACGCGCCGGCCTACGAGCTTTCGAAGCGCGTTGCCACGCGCTTTTTCAGCCGCTGCGAAGAAAAGATCGACGTCGTGGTCCTGCCCGCGCATGGCGCCACACCCGAGCAGCAAGCGTTTCTCGATACGATCAAGGGCGTCGATCTCGCGTGAATGACACTGTTATTCGCAAAAATCTATGCCGATATCGTCGGAAGCGCAGCAACGGAATCGCGCTATGTTCTCGGCCAATGCTCAGCACACCCGTAGCGAGCCCGCAGGAGGGGTGCCCCCGCCGCGATGATCGACGAACAACGAACAACGAACAACGAACAACGACCCACGCCCTTTACACCTATCCATGATATGTATATTATATGGACATTATGTCGCAATGGGGTCGAACCATGACAATGCACGTCAATCTTTCCACGGAAATGGAGAACTACATCAAAAGCAAGGTTGGCAGCGGGTTTTACGGCAATGCGACGGAAGTGATCCGGGATGCCATCAGGCGCATGCAAGCTGAAGAAGAGCGAATTTCCGCTTTCCGTGCGGCAGTAGCCAAGGGCGATGCCGAGCTTGACCGGGGCGAGGGCGTTGTACGCGTATGACGACCGGCGACATCATTGCCCGCATTTTCACGTCGAGTATGCCGAGTTTACCGCGGTGATTGCGATTGCGGATGGCGAGATTCTCCAAGGCGATCTACCTCGCGCCAAAATGAAACTGGTGCAGGCTTGGCTTGAAATTCACCGGGAAGATCTCGTTGCGGACTGGAATTTGGCGGTTCAGGGCTTACCGCCGCAGCGCATCAAGCCACTTGAGTGAGGAGAACAGAAATGAACAAGGTAATCCGCGTAAAGCCGCTGCTGGATGGCAAAGTCTTTGTGGAGATGGCTGATGGTCGTTCCGGCGAATTCGATGTCAAGCCCTACATGGGTAGCGAGTTCTTTCGTGTCTTGAAGGACGAAACCTACTTCAACCAGGTACATGTGGTGTTCAGCGGTATCGGATGGCCAAATGGCCAGGACCTCGGGCCGGATACGATTGCGCTCGAGTTAGTCGCGATTGAACCCGCAGTTTGAACGCCAGTTCGTGCTGCTCACCGGCAATACAAAACACTCCTCAGCTATCGATGCGTTGAAGACACCGCACGAACAACGCCCCATGAACTCGCAAAATCTGATAGTATTCATACTTTACGTATTTAAGATCCGAGATCACTATGAAAACAATCACCGCAACCGAACTCGCGCGCAATCTACGGCAGGTTCTTGATCGGTTGGCGGCCGGCGGGGAAGAGATTGTGATTGAGCGCAATCATCAAATGGTTGCGCGCATTCTTCCAGGAACCGCGAGGCAAACCGCGCTGGAGGCGATGGCGGACCTCTATCGGACGCTGCCAGCGGACGCCGCCGCAGGCTGGCTGGAAAGCGGCAGACAGGCCTTGACGAATCGACTTGACGAAGACGTGCGCGACCCATGGGTTTCCTGATCGATACCTGCATTTGGATCGATGTCGAACAAGGAATACTAGCACCGGGGGATGTCGCCGCTATCACAGGAAATGCCCCGGTATATCTTTCCCCGATTACCATTGCTGAGCTCAAGTTTGGCGTTGAAACCGCCACAGACCCGGGTATTCGACAAAAGCGCCGGGCAGCATTCCGCCGCCTGCAACGCAAGCCACTCTTGCCTATCGAGGGAACCACCGGCGAAGTCTTTGGTGACTTGGCGGCACACCTCAAAATGGCTGGCAGCAGCCATCGGTACCGCATGCAGGACATATGGCTTGCGAGTCAGGCGATTGAACATGGCTACGGCCTGCTCACGCGAAACAAGAAAGACTTCGACGATATTCCCGGGCTTGATTTGATCGTCTGCGCGAAAAGAACTCAGCTGTAACCAATCACGCCCTGCGCCCCGTGAACCACGAATTTGACACACTCCCACCCCTGAGCTATAGGGTGGATATACACAATGTATATCCAAGAGGTGGTTCAATGAGTACCGTTCAAACAACGCTTCTCAAGCGTAACAAGAGTCAAGCTGTGAGGCTGCCGAAGGCGGTTGCCATGCCGGATTCGGTCAAGCGGGTGGATATTATTGCCGTGGGCAACGCTAGAGTAATCGTGCCTGCAGGGGAATCGTGGGACCTGTGGTTTGCACGGCGGGGCGCATCGGCGGACTTCATGGAAACGCGCGACCAACCGGTGGATCAGGGGCGTGCGGTCTTCTAGCATGCTCAAATACACGCTCGATACCAACATCGTGATCTACACGATGAAAAACCGTCCGGAGCGCGTGCGGGGCGCGTTCAAGAAGCACGATGGGCACATGTGCATCTCGTCGATCACTCTGGGTGAACTGGTTTATGGCGCGGAAAAGTCGACGGAGCCGGAGCAAAATCTCGCAGACATTGAGGGCATGACATCTCGTCTCGAGGTGAAGCCCTTCGATTATCAGGCGGCAATTCATTTCGGGCAGATACGCGCGGCTCTGGCAAAGATCGGAAAACCGATCGGTCCCTACGACGCGATGATCGCCGGACATGCTCGCGCCCTTGGATTGGTCCTGGTTACCAACAACGAAAACGAATTTCAACGTGTGCCGGGGCTTATGCGGGAAAACTGGGCGTGACCCCACGCCTTCATACTTTACATTGAACTTGTTCCGCTTGGACAAGAGCAACGCAAAGAGCCTGCCCAAGAAACGCAAAGCCGCAGCTTGGAACTCTCAATATGTCGTGGACCTGCTCAAGTCGCAGCCACGACAGAAAATTTGATGCTCCGGCCCTGGTAACATCCTGCGGTCTCATAGACGTCTAAGGGGAAAAAAGCTATGATGCCCCCGGCATTTAGACTCTAATAAGACTCCTCTTTTTCGCACATTTCCGGATAGATCCGCATGGTTTTTAGCGTGTTTCGTCTTTTGGTTTCGTTGTTTCTCGGCCTATTGCCGCTGGCAGTGCAGGCGCAGACGGTCGGGCAGGATATGTTCCGGTCGCAGCAATCCCCTGCGGCGACTGGCCCCGGCGCGCAGCCGGGTACCGGCGTGGTGTCGCCCTCGATTGGCAACGCCACACTGCAACGCCAGCAGCGCGCGGGACAACTCATCGACCCGCGCACCGGCCAACCCATCGGCACGCAACAACTCATCCAGCCGGAGATTCAGCCGCCGCCCGAACGCATCGAATTCCAGGATTTCGTCGCTCAGTCCACTGGGCGCGACCTGCCGATCTTCGGTTCGGAACTGTTTAAGAACGTGCCCTCCACGTTCGCGCCGGTGGACAACATTCCGGTCACCTCCGACTACGTGATCGGCCCGGGCGACGAAATACTGATCCGCGCCTGGGGGCAGCTCGATGTCGACTATGCCGCAGTGGTCGATCGCACCGGCACGATCAACGTCCCCAAAGTCGGCACGATCAACGTCGCCGGGATCAAGTATCAGGATCTGCAGTCCCGCCTCAAGACCGCCATCGGTCGCGTGTTTCGCAATTTCGACCTGACCGTGAGCCTGGGGCAACTGCGCGCGATCCAGGTGTTCGTCGTGGGTCAGGCGAGGCGCCCCGGCTCCTACACCGTCGGCTCCATGAGTACCCTGGTCAACGCCATATTCGCGGCGGGCGGCCCCTCGGCCAAAGGCACGATGCGCGGCATTCAACTGAAGCGCGGCAACAAAGTGGTGACTGAGCTTGATCTGTACGACCTATTGATCAATGGCGACAAATCCAAGGACGCGCAACTTCTGCCGGGCGACGTGATCTACATCCCGCCCGTCGGCTCTCTTGTGGCGATATCCGGCAGCGTCAACGTTCCCGCCATCTTCGAACTCAAGCCCGCGACCAACGAACCACGACCCACGACGAACGAGCAGCGAACAACGAACAACGTTCTCGCCGACTTGATCTCTTGGTCCGGTGGTCTAGCCAGTATCGCCTCCGGCCAGAAAGCCACCGTCGAGCGCATCGAAAACCATACGACGCGCAAAGTCGCCGAGTTCAAGCTGGACGCAGCCGGTATGCAGGCCAATCTGCGCAATGGCGATGTGGTGACCATCTACGCGATCGAACCGCGCATCGACAATGCCGTTACCTTGCGCGGCAACGTGGCGCAGCCCGCGCGCTTCCCCTGGCGCGAAGGCATGCGCGTCAAGGATCTGATCCCGCGCGTTGAGGCGCTCATTTCGAGCCATTACTGGCTGCGCAAGAATCAAACGGTCGGCCTGGATAACGCCGTAGCCGAAGTCCTACGTCGCAATCGGGCCGTCGGTGTGGACATCCCGATTGCCGGTTTGCTCAAAAAGAATGAGCAGCGGGGTGCCGATTTGACGGTCGCCGAATCGATGCAAAATACGCAACGCGACGCGGACATAGCAACTGCAAACGCGGATGCGCAGAAGAAGATTACGGCGTCCAAAGGCTTGGGCATCGGCCAGGGTTCGCAGGCCGGCGTGCAGGAAACCACGCCCGGCGCCAAGCTGTCCGATGAAATTAAGCGCAACCTCAGCGAAGTCAATTGGGATTACGCCGTGATCGAGCGCATAAACCCCAAGGACCTCAGCACGACGCTGGTGCCGTTCAATCTCGGCAAGGCGATCCTGGAGGGAGAAGCGACGCAAAATCTCCTGCTGCAGCCAGGCGACGTGGTGACGATATTCTCCGTCGACGATATTCAGGTGCCCATCGCTAAGCAAACCAAGTATGTGCGGCTGGAAGGCGAATTCGTCAGTCCAGGTATCTATCGCGTCGAGACGGGAGAGACCCTGCGGCAACTCGTCGCGCGTGTAGGCGGCTTGAGCCCGAACGCTTATTTGTTCGGCGCAGAATTCACGCGCGAATCGAACCGGATTTACCAGCAGAAAAAACTGGAAGAAGCGGTCAACCGCCTGGAGCGCGAAATCCAGTCGAGCGCCATCAGCCGCAGCAAGAGCGTCACCACCGCCGAAGAGGCGGGCAGCCTGACGCAGGAGGCGCAGGCGCAGCAGGGGTTGATTGCCAAATTGCGCCAGATCAAGGCCACCGGCCGCATCGTGCTCGAACTGCCACCGGACGACGCGGCAGGTTTCAAGGACCTGCCGGACATCGCGCTCGAAGATAGCGATCGATTCGTCGTGCCATCCAGACCGTCCACGGTCAACGTCATCGGCGCGGTCTATAACGAGAACGCATTTGTGTTCCGGCCGGAAAAGCGCCTGACTGATTACCTCCGGCAGGCTGGCGGCGTGTCGAAGACCGGCGACAAGGCGGACGTGTACCTTCTCCGGGTCGACGGCTCAGTAATCAGCAAACGTCAATCCGGGTGGCTGATGGCCGGTTTTGAAAGTGAACAAATAATGCCCGGCGACACAATCGTAGTGCCCGAGGATTTCGAGCGCGTGACTTGGACGAAGGTGCTAAAGGACTACGGCCAGATACTGTATCAATTCGGCCTGGGTGCCGCAGCAATCACGGTGCTTAAGCAATAGTGGGGCGTTGTTCGTTGTTCGTGATTCGTACAACGAACAACGAACCACGAACCACGAACCACGCTGAAGAGGTGCATATGAATCAGACCCAAATAGAATCCAATCCGGCGGTGATGATGGGGAAACCGGTTATTGCCGGGACCCGTATTACGGTAGAAAGCATCCTGGAAAGACTCGCGCACGGCGAGTCCATGGCGCAAATCCTGGAAGCGCACCCACGTCTGAAACAAGACGACATTCTGGCGGCACTCGAATTTGCAGCGGAATCGCTCCGGGGCGACGTGACCTATCCGATTAGCGATAAAGCCGCGTGAAAGTCGTAGCGTCACATGGCAGAACCACCCGTTCTCTTGCTGAAGGCTGTGGTAACGAACTACGAACCACGACCCACGAACCTTACGACGATCGGGTGCTCGGCAACGCTAACCAACGACACGCTTTGCTAATAACGGCGGATAAAGATTTCGGCGAATTGGTGTTCCGGCAGGGCAGACTGAACACTGGCATCGTACTAATACGCCTTGCTGGTGTTCCGCCGACTCAAAAAGCCGAAATCGTTTCCGATGCGCTCGCCTCTCATGGGAATGAAATGCGGTCAGGTTTTAGCGTGATTACCAACAAGATGTTGCGTATCCGACCAAATCGAGCGACCTCGTAGCAGCAGCCGTGCTTTCGCTCAAAGCCAGCCACGACCCACGACCTTGAAATCTCACAAAGACCTCGACGTCTGGCGAAATGCAATCGATTTGGCACGAGACATCTACGAGCTAACAAAGACGTATCCGAAGGAAGAGCAATACGGCATCGTCAGCCAAATGAGACGAAGCGCGGTCTCAATTGCCAGCAACATTGCCGAGGGGGCGGCGCGACACGGAACGAAAGAATTTGTCCAATTCCTGTATGTCTCAGTAGGTTCGGCTAGTGAATTGGATACGCAGCTCGAAATATCAAAGGTGACAAACATGGGAACGAGCGAACGCCTTGGCGCGGCCCAGGATCAGGTGACCAGGGTAATCATGATGCTCCGCGGCCTAATCCGTTCCCTAAGATCGAACGACTAGCCACGACCCACGACCCACGAGCAACGAACAACGATGAACGAACCACAACCCACGAAAAACGAACCACGAGCCACGAACCACGAGGATGACGACGAAATCAGCATGCTCGATCTGCTGATCGTGCTCGCCAGACACAAAAAGCTGGTCCTTGGATTCCCGTTTGTGGTCGCAGTCATAGCTGCGGGAATCAGCCTCTTGATGCCCAACATCTATACCGGCACCACCAAAATCCTGCCACCGCAGCAAAGCCAATCCGGCACTGCCGCCATGCTCGCACAGCTAGGCGGCCTGGCCGGGCTGGCTGGCGGCGTGGCCGGCATCAAAAACCCCAACGACCTCTACGTCGGCATGCTCAAGAGCCGCACGGTAGCGGATAACCTAATCCAACGCTTCGACCTCAACACGCGCTACGACGAGAAATATCAATCGAATACCCGAAAACAACTCGAGAAGCTAACGACGTTTGCTTCCGGCAAGGACGGCATCATCAGCATCGAGGTGGACGACAAGGATCCCAAACGCGCCGCCGAGTTGGCGAACGCTTATGTGGACGAACTGTTCAAATTGACGAAGGTTCTGGCGGTGACCGACGCTTCGCAGCGGCGCCTGTTCTTCGAGCGCCAATTCGAGCAGGCAAGGGACAACCTCACCAAGGCCGAAGCGAGCGCCCGACAGGCGCTTGAAACAGGGGGGCTCGTCCAAGTTGAGGGCCAAGGCCGTGCGATCGTGGAAACGACCGCCCGTCTGCGCGGGCAGATCACGGTCAAGGAAGTTCAAATCGGCGCCATGCGCACTTTCGCCACCGAGCGGAACCCCGATCTCCAACTTGCGCAGAAGGAACTGGGTGCGCTGAAGCACGAGCTCGCCAGGATCGAAGGCACCTCCGGCAGCAAAGCCGAAGATCCGCGAGAGAACAACGGCCGCGGCATCGACAGCCTAGGGCTGTTGCGCAACGTGAAGTACCACGAGACGATCTACGAGTTGCTCGCGAAGCAATTCGAGCTCGCCAAGATCGACGAAGCCAAGGATTCCGCCGTTGTCCAGGTGATGGACAAGGCGATCGAGCCTGACCGCAAGTCCAAGCCCAAGCGCAGCCTGATCGTTTTGCTATCCGCACTCGCCGCGCTGTTCCTCGGCATCCTCTCGGCCTTTGTCCGCGAAGGCATGGCCAGGGCCAAAGCCGATCCGCAACAGGCAATCCGCCTCCTCGACCTAAAGCGCTACCTCGCCTGGAAGTAGGCGCGAGCGGTTGTTGAATTTATTGTGGGAGGGGCGCCCCTGCCACGACGACCCACGATCCACGATGAGCAAACCACGAACCAACCAAACTGTGATCCTCTGCGGTGGCCAGGGTAGCTATCCGGGCGAAAATGACATTGTCTGCTTCGAAGATAACTGCGGTAGGAGCGATTAACGTGGCCATCGACAGGAACGCCAAGATCTACGTTGCCGGCCACCGCGGCATGGTCGGTTCCGCAATCGTTCGGCGCCTGCAGCAGGGTGGGTACACCGGCGTGATTACCCGCTCCCGGCAGGAACTCGATCTCCTCGACCAGCGCGCCGTCTTCAGGTTCCTCCAGACCGAAAAGCCTGACTTCATCTTCCTTGCCGCCGCAAAAGTCGGTGGCATTCAAGCCAATAACATTTACCGTGCCGATTTTATCCACCAAAACCTCACTATCCAGAACAATATCCTCCACGGCGCCCATCTGTCCGGTGTCAAAGACCTTTGCTTCCTCGGATCCAGCTGCATCTACCCCCGCGACTGCCCGCAGCCGATCAAGGAGGACTACCTCCTCACGGGCCCGCTTGAACAAACCAACGAGCCCTACGCCATTGCCAAGATCGCCGGTATCAAGCTCTGCGAAAGTTACAACCGGCAGTACGGCACGCGCTTCGTCAGTGTAATGCCGACCAACCTATACGGCCCCAACGACAACTACGACCTCGCCAACAGCCACGTCCTTCCGGCTCTGATCCGTAAGGCGCATGAAGCCAAACTAAGCGGCGACGGCGAACTTGTTGTCTGGGGCACCGGCAAGCCCATGCGCGAATTCCTCTACGTCGACGACGTGGCCGACGCCTGCGTCTTCCTAATGGAACATGGCATTGGTGAGGGCCTCTACAACGTTGGCACCGGCACTGACATCACCATCGGCGAACTTGCCGAAATCGTCACGGAGGTGGTCGGCTTTAAAGGCAAGGTCAGCTTCGATGCCAGCAAACCCGACGGCACCCCGAGAAAGCTGCTCGACGTCTCGCGCATGAAGCAACTGGGCTGGCAGGCCAATACACCGCTGCGGGAGGGTATCGCCCAAGCTTACGCCAGCTACCTCGCCACCCTGAATTGAAGAGTCCAAACCGAGAAACCAAAGAAATGCAAAAAGTTGCTCTGATTACCGGCATCACTGGCCAGGACGGCGCCTACCTTGCCGAACTGCTGCTCAACAAAGGATACATCGTCCACGGCATCAAACGCCGCACCAGTCTGTTCAACACTGATCGCATCGACCACCTCTATAAGGATCGCCACGAAAAGGACGTGCGCTTCTTCCTCCACCACGGCGATCTCACCGACTCATCCAGCCTCATTCGCATCATCCAGCAAACCCAGCCCGATGAAATCTATAACCTCGCCGCCCAGTCCCATGTGGCGGTCAGTTTCGAAGAGCCCGAGTACACTGCCAACTCGGACGCTCTTGGCGCGCTTCGCCTCCTCGAAGCGATCCGCATCCTCGGTTTGGAAAAGAAAACGCGCTTCTACCAGGCCAGCACCTCCGAACTCTACGGCCTTGTTCAGGAGATCCCGCAGAAAGAAACCACGCCTTTCTACCCGCGCAGTCCCTACGCCGTGGCCAAGCTCTACGCCTACTGGATCACCGTCAACTACCGAGAGGCCTACGGCTTATATGCCTGCAACGGCATCCTCTTCAACCACGAAAGCCCCATTCGTGGCGAAACCTTTGTCACCCGCAAGATTACCCGGGCACTCGCCCGCATCAAACTTGGCCTGCAGGATTGCCTGTACCTGGGCAATCTCAATGCGCTACGCGACTGGGGCCACGCCAGCGACTACGTAGAAATGCAGTGGCTGATGCTGCAACAAGAAAAACCTGAAGATTTCGTCATTGCCACCGGCGTCCAATACAGTGTCCGCGACTTCGTCAATGCCGCCGCCAAGGAGTTCGGCATGCAGATCAGCTGGGAAGGCGAAGGCGTTGACGAAAAAGGCTACCTGACGACCCCTTCTCCCCTGCGGGGAGAGGCCCGAGGTGAGGGGGCAAGCAAAAATGCGCGCTGCATCGTCGCCGTTGATCCGCGCTACTTCCGCCCCACTGAAGTGGAAACCCTGCTCGGGGACCCGACTAAGGCCCGGGAAAAACTCGGCTGGACACCCAGGACGACCTTTCACGAACTGGTTGTCGAAATGGCCCAGGAAGACCTCAAATCCGCTGAGCGCGACGAGCTCATCAAGCACCATGGCTACAAGATCATGGATTATCACGAGTAAGCACCCTCGCCGGCACCGACTTGTGCTCACCCTGCCCAAGTCAATACCCGGAAGTCTATTTCGAAATGGAGGAAAATAGCGGCGGGATACCTCTTACGTTCAGTCAGCTAGCAGCGATGGCTCCAGTTGCGGCAGAGATTGTTGGGTAGAGCCGAGTAAATGGCGGAGTAAGTCATCCTCGCTCCGGTACTATTTCTTATCCTGTGCGCCGGGCTCGGAAGAATTCAGTGGCTTTGGGCATCGCCCCTAATATGCAGAACGCTCGATAGAGTAAGCGGCTTGCAAGAAGTCCAAAAAAGTCCTCCCGCGAACGCCGTTTTCTAATTTGTCCCCTACATCAGTATGAAATCGTTTCGGAGAAAACATGAAATTGCATCTTGGTTGCGGTAAGAGATATTTCCCCGGCTTTGTTCATATTGATGCGGTCGATTATCCGCATGTCGACCATGTGGCGACAATTGACAACCTGTCCTTCATCCCTGACTGTAGCGTAGATTTGATTTACAACTGCCACGTTCTTGAGCATTTTAAGCGAAGGGATGTAGATCGAGTATTGCGTGAGTGGTTTCGGGTTTTGAAACCGAGTGGTGTGCTGCGTGTTTCGGTGCCAGATTTTGCAAAGCTGTGCGAAGTATATCAACGCCACGGTAAGTTAGATCTTGTAATCGGCGCAATATTCGGACGACAGGATTACCTATACAACATTCATTACAATGTCTTCGATTTTGATTCGTTGTCCGAGGTGTTGCACCGCTCTGGTTTTGCCAATGTACACCATTATGATTGGAGACAAACCGAGCATGCCGATATCGATGATTTTTCTCAGGCATATATTCCGCATATGGACAAAACAAATGGCACGCTCATTAGTCTGAATGTTGAGTGTCATAAGCCAATTTGACCTGATATTCGAAATGCGACGGGCATAATGTTCAAAACGGCAAAAAAAATATACAGTTTGATTGCCTGGCAGTTTGGTGTCGACCTTGGTCGTTTGCTCAGAGGTATTGTTGGGATACCGAGATTCATAAATGATTTGCTTCGATTCAGACGGTGTTACACAGGTAAGCTGGCGTTGTTTCCGTGTTTGCACGATTGGTACGAGGAGGGTGGGGGCACTAGAAACGAATATTTTCTGCAGGATTTGTACGTTGCACGCAAAGTATATACATCGAACCCAGCAAAGCACGTTGATATTGGGTCGAGAATCGACGGTTTTGTAGCTCATGTTGCCAGTTTTAGGGACATTGAGGTATTTGATGTTCGTCCAATAACCTCGAATATTCCAGGTTTGATCTTCAAACAGGCAGACCTAATGACTCCCCTCCCATCACTTGTTGATTATTGTGATTCCATTTCATGTTTACATGCGCTAGAGCATTTTGGCCTTGGTCGTTATGGTGATCCAATTGACCCACTTGGGTATGCTGCAGGCTTAGAAAATATGTCTACCATATTACGAACTGGTGGAATATTTTACCTTTCTGTCCCTATTGGCTTGGAGCGGGTTGAATTCAACGCTCACCGGGTTTTCAAGCCACAGGAGATTGTTCGCTCGGGCAAAGATAATGGACTGCGCGTTATAGAATTTGCATGGATTGGGCCAAGTTTGACTATTACACAATCCACAGATTTGGAACAAGATTTGAATGAGTTATGCAATCACGATTACGCTCTCGGCATTTTTACGTTTATCAAACAATGAGGCTAGCGAAACGTGTTATTGGGTATCGATGAGGACGCAATGAAATACAGAGGTATTTTGGTCAATGAAGGGTTTAGTAAACTTGATGTTTTTAATGAGGAATGTTCTGAAATCAGGGATGACTGTCTATTTTTTTTAAGGTTAGTGAAGGAGTATTTTGAGCGCCGAGGCATCCTGTTTGTACAACCCGATAGTTTGGGTAAAGGTGAAATGGTTGACTTCGCTATTGATTTTGAGATACCCAGAAGAAGAGCGCTGAACGTCAAAAATAGATACTTGGTTCGGTTTGAGTGTGAGTTGATTTATCCAGGATCGTATATTGCATCGCGCCTTGCAGGGTATAAGAAAATATTCTCGTGGAACAATTTGGCCGTTAATCCAGGCCAATTTATAAAGGTTAATTTTCCCAACAAAATTGTGCAAGTCCCAACCCCGAGTTGGGGCAATCGAGCTAAGCTATGCTGCATGATCGCTAGCAACAAGACAGTACCGCATACCTCTCCACTCTTGCTTTATTCAGAACGTGCAGAAACGATTCGTTGGTTTGAGCAGCATGCTCCGCAGGATTTTGACTTGTTTGGGTCAGGCTGGGACACCCCCCTTGCGCGGCATGGTTTGATGTGGCGGCTGATTAGCAAGTTGCAATCGCGATTACCTAAACTAGCCGACCAGGTTTTTTTCCCATCTTATCGTGGCACGGTGGTGAGTAAGATTGAAACCTTACAGAAGTATCGCTTTAGTATCTGTTATGAAAACGTTCGCGATTTGCCCGGGTATATCACGGAAAAAATATTCGACAGCTTTTTTGCGGGCTGCATTCCTGTGTATTGGGGAGCATCCAATATCAGCACATATATACCAGAAGAATGTTTCATCGATCGTCGACAATTCAACGACTGTGGGGAGTTGTATAGATTTATGGTCTGTATGACAAATTCTGAATATACCTGTTATCAGGAACGCATTGCGACATTTCTAACCAGTGACCGCGTTAAGCCTTTTAGTGCGGAAGCGTTTGCTGATACTGTAGTGAACTCGATAGTAGGTGATCTTGGCATTGGGGCCTGATTTTCTGTGGGTGGCGTTCGGGCGCATGGCAACCGCTTTGATTGCAATAGCGAGTTTGCGTATTATGACTGCATTCTTGGAGCCCAAAGATTACGGTATTTATGCGCTACTGGCCGCATTCCAAGGATTTTGTGGCTTATTCTTGATTAATCCTGTAGGCCAACATATTAACCGACATACTCACGCATGGTGGGATGATGGTACGTTGCTTAAGAGACTTGCCGGATATGACGGTTACATTTTAGTGGTTTCGGCTGGTATTGCTATGGTAGTGGTGCTTTGGTGGCTGACATATCCAAGCGCTGACAAGAGTCTCATCACGAGCATACTAGCTGCGCTAGCTGTAAGTGCGATGGTGTATCTGGGCACTTGGAACGGGACGTTTGTTTACATCTTAAACATGCTTGGCTTTCGTGGCGGGAGCGTTGCATGGATGACAGCCTCGTCTGTAGTCGGCTTGGCATTCTCGACAATACTTGCACATCGGTATCAAACTGCAACGTCTTGGATGTTGGGGCAAGCACTGGGGATGGCAGTTGGTGCCATTGGTGCCGGGATGCTGTTACACCGATACCAAGCGGCGAGAGGTATCGTGCCTAATGGTTCGAATGAGTTGCCAACCCTGCTGAATCGGCAAACCATTCTTAAGTATTGCTTTCCGCTAGCTGCCGCAACGGGATTTATGTGGCTACAGAATACGGGATATCGCTTTTGGGTAGGCGGTGTATGGGGTGTAGCTGAGTTGGGCATCTTGGTGATTGGCTTAAGTATATCATTGCAGTTGTGGTCAATTATTGAGAACTTTGCGATGCAATTTTTGAATCCCTACTTTTTTCGCCATATCACCGGGGCGACAACGCATCTGCAGACGTGCGCGGTGCTTTCAGATATGGTGAACGTCATGTGGCCTCTCTATGCGATATTGGCTGGATTCAACATTTTGTTTGCGTCGTCTCTACTGGTAGTGCTCACGGATGATCGCTATCACACTGCAGTTGTGTTTGTCATCCTTGGTGCTTTGATTGAATTTGCACGTTGCACCACGAATCTGTGGTCGTATGCGGCGCAGATTCAGCGGCGCACCATTAAAGTCATTTTGCCGTATGGCATGGGGGCACTAGTCGTGTGGGTAGGTGCGCTGGGAGTCTCGTATTTCAAAGGCGATCTTAAAATGCTGGCCATTGCAGTAGTTATTTCAAGCGTAGTGACCTGTGCAGTGATGGTTGTGCTTATGCAACGCATGTTGCCTATCGTACTGGACGTGCGCAGATGGTCGGCCGGTCTTGGGATGCTAATCATTTGCCTTGTTATAGCCATTGCTATGCCAATTCGTAACGATGGTCTGTACCAAAATGTACTGTTATTATCGATGGGAGGTGTTTTTTCCGGTGGTTGCATGGCGGTCTTGTTGTGGCGCAATCCTGCACTTGCACGATTGCTCGATGTTTCTTTGCGGAGTGCATGACGTGATCATGTCAAGTGACACCCAGTTTTCCGAGTTAACGCGACATCCAATTTTACGAGTTGTCGAATTGAGGGATAAGTCATTGCCGCTGCATGCGGAGGGACTGCCCAAGGTCGCGCAGGCGGTAGCTTCGGCCCTTGATATTGAGGACATGGGCCTTGTGCAGCAGCCGATCAAGGATTGCCGTCGCGAGTACAGAGGTGGCCCAGCAAAATAGGACTGGCCGATAAGCGGAGAACCTGCTCTTATGGGCGCGTGAAGCGCCCGCAACAGGAGAGCAGAAATGAGAAGACCCAGAAGGAATCATACGGCGGTATTCAAAGCGAAAGTGGCTGTGGCTGCTTTGAAGGACGACAAGACCTTGGGCGAATTGGCTGAGAAATTTGATCTGCATGCCAACCAGATCGCCCAATGGCGGGGCGCAGTTGATTGAGGCAGCCAGGGGCGTGTTCCTGACGCCTGCGGAGAAGCGCGATAACACGGGCCCGAGCTTGAAAGATATGCAAGCCAAAATAGGCCAACAAGCCCTGGGAGCTTGATTTTTTGACCGTCGCGCTCGGTCGCTTCGACGAATCGAGCGCAAAGAAATGTTCGACGCTACCCACGATATCTCGATCAGCCGGCAAGCCGAATTGCTGGCGATCCCGCACTCGAACGTGTACTACTGTCAGTGGGCATTCAATAATCCCCAGTTATGGGAAACGAATTTTCCCCACCCATCTATTTCGGAGGAGAGCAGACGACGAGAGCTGCGGCATAATGCTGGCAATCCGAATTTCCCACCGCACCGCGCACTCGTGTGCGTGGCTTGCGCCACGCGCGCGGCACGGTGGAAAATTCTCCCACCGCAGTTCATCACTTACCCATCCCGGATTTCTCTCCAATCAAACGAGGCCACTTCTGTCGCCTCACGGCAAAGTCCCCGGTATTGAGCTGATTCAGGGATCCACTTTACTTTATTTGGGCACGGGTAGGATGCGGGTGTTTTTAGGCGGATGGATATGTAACTTATGATCATAACCAGATTAATCGGCGGGCTTGGAAACCAGATGTTTCAATACGCTGCTGGCAGGGCGCTTGCGCTGGCGAATAGCTGCCAGCTGAAGCTTGATATATCGACATTCGATTATTATGCCCTTCGGCGTTATGAGTTGAACCTGCTCAACATAAATGCGGAAATCGCTAATCCGGAAGATATTGCCCTGCTTGCGGGGTCACAGTTCAGACTTGCGCGGGTTGTGCGCCGGAAGTTGAAATGGAGGAAGAAAACGCATTTTGTTGAGCGGAAGGATTTTTCTTTCGACCCCGTGTTTTTGAGTCTTACGCAGCCTGCCTATCTTGATGGATATTGGCAATCCTACAAATACCATGAGTGCTATGCGGTGCAAATCCGGGACGAGTTGACATTCAATACCCCCCTTTCAGGTAAGAATCTGAAAGTCGCCGAGCAAATAGTCAGGACCAATTCCGTATCAGTCCATATCCGTCGCGGCGATTACGTATCCAATCCGGGAACTGCCCGCATCCATGGATCTGTGGGCGTTAACTATTACGACGACGCTATTCGGCGAATCTGCCACGAAGTTACGGCACCAGTCTTTTTTGTATTTTCGGATGATTTGACTTGGGCGCAAAATAATCTTCGACTAAGAAACAACGCTACCTTCGTTTCGCACAATTGTGGTAAGTCTTCATTTGAAGACATGCGGCTAATGAGCCTATGCAAACACAACATTATTGCCAATAGCTCGTTTAGTTGGTGGGGCGCATGGCTTAATAGGAATCCGGAAAAGATGGTGATCGCACCAAAGCGTTGGCTAAACATCGAATCACTTTCGACCACTGATCTAATTCCTAATACCTGGACGCGGTGCTGACAAATGGTTAAGTCCGCAAATTACATTGCGTTTCTCTTGTGTCCACCGAAAGGGAGATGATCATAGTTGCGATTAACAGCGAGCCGCTAATTTCGGTTGTCATGCCCGTTTATAATGCAGAGTTGTATGTTGCTGAGGCCATTGAAAGCATTCTTAACCAAACGCACCGTAATCTGGAACTGATCATCATCGATGATTGCAGGCACAACAAGTGCAAGGACGTTGCTTCGACATACTCCGATCCCAGAGTTAGATACGAGCGGGGAAGAGGCGAAGGGCTCGTAGCCGCTCGGAATTATGGCGTTAACTTAGCTCGCGGTTTATATATTGCCAACATGGACGCGGACGATATCGCAGTCCCTGCGCGACTTTCAGTGCAGTTGCAGTATCTGAAAACAAATGGTTGTCATATCTGCGGCAGTTGGATGAGACGAAATGGTTTAGGCCTACACCGGAACCCTGTGTCGGACAAAGATATCAAATTTTCACTGCTTTTCTTTAGTTCGCTCGCGAATCCCACAATCCTTGGGAAGGCGGACTTGTTCAAAGAAAATCCATATCACATCTCAACTGCTGAAGATTATGACCTGTGGACTCGTTTGGCGCAGCGCGATGTTGTTTTTGGGAACGTTCCAGCGCCGTTAGTAAATTATAGAACGCATCCACTCCAGACTTCGATTATCAAAGTTGAAGGGATGATCAAAGACTCGGAACCAATAGCACGGCGATTTGCTGAATATTATCTTCCAAGAGATCAGTTTGCGGCGTTGGAAGCTCTTTCCTTCGGTATGAGTCCCCGGTACTCAAGACCGGAGGCTGTCGAACTTTGTGAATTATCGCTTTATGTAGCGCGTGAGCGAGCTGTTAGTCAATCAGTGTTGGTGAAGATTTTCGCGTTATTTTTTAGAAAAGTGGTCCCTATGAATCCTGCTGTATTGTTTTCTTACTTAAGAATTGCGAGAAAAGCTAGTTTGCCGCTTTGGACGGCAGAGACTTTCAATGTTGGTGTCCAGTCCTTGTTGAGCTTAAACAAGGATAACCCGCTTTTTGGTGTTCTCAAGAAATTTGGGAGGTCTTGAATTTTCATGTACGCAACGGAACTTAACTAAGGTATTGCCCGGAGACTGCAATGAAGCGATTAATGAAGACTTGTCTTGCCGCGATTTCGGGCAATGCCTCAATGCAGCGTTTGCTTGAGGGTAACGTCAAAATTGCCAATTATTTGATGGGCATAGGTGCAGGGGGGGTCGCAGATTCGAGCGGCGAGAAGGCGATAATTGACAAACTAAAGAAACATGCAGCGGGCGGCGTGTCTCTGCACATCTTTGATGTTGGAGCAAACAAAGGACAATTCCTTCATCTAATCGAGGAAGGGCTCCAAGGCATCGCATGCCACATTCACGCCTTTGAACCGAGCAAATACACCTACCAGGTTCTGAGTGATAACGCCAAAATATATTCCAATATCACTCTTAACAATATGGCACTAGGAAGGCAGGTCGGCGAATTCGAACTATTTTATGATGAATTGGGTTCTGGATTGGCGTCACTAACTAAGCGAGAGCTGGCTCATTTTGATATTGATTTCAAATTCTCCGAGAAAGTACAGGTTGATACGCTTGACAACTATTGTTTGCGAAATCGCATTGAATCAATTGATCATTTAAAGTTGGATGTTGAGGGACATGAACTTGATGTCCTACAAGGCGGCATTCAGATGTTTCGTAACCAGCGAATTAGAATGGTCTCGTTTGAGTTTGGTGGCTGCAATATAGACTCACGGACATATCTCAAAGACTTCTATCGCTTTTTTCAAGAGCATGGGATGAATATGATGTTCAGAATAGCACCGTCTGGTTACTTGGTGCCCGTTCATCAGTACAAGGAAATATATGAAAACTTTTGTACAACAAATTTTCTCGTATTAAGCAATAACGCATGATTGGCGCTTTAGGAACTATGAAGAATCTATCTGTCATTGTCACTGGTTGCGCAGGTTTTATTGGCAGTAGTTTGGTCGACAAGCTTCTCGGAGAGGGTTGCCGCGTCACCGGTATTGATAATTTTTCGACTGGGCAGCGCAAGTTTCTTGTTCGCGCGATGCAGAACCCATACTTCCGGTTGGTCGAACGTGATTTGCTTGATTTGCCAACGATTACAAAGGCATTCGACGGCGGCGAAATCGTCTTTCACCTTGCTGCCAACGCAGATCTCCGATTCGGTACCGAGCATCCACGCAAAGACTTGGAGCAGAACACTATCGTCACCTATAACGTATTAGAGGCGATGCGCGCGAACGGGGTCAAGCGTATTGCATTTTCCTCAACCGGTTCGGTCTACGGCGAAGCGAAGATCATACCTACGCCGGAAGACGGACCCTTCCCAGTCCAGACCTCACTTTACGGCGCGTCCAAGTTGGCTGGCGAGGGACTGATTGCAGCGTATTGCGAAGGTTTTGGTTTCCAGTCCTGGATTTTTCGCTTCGTCTCGATTCTCGGTGAGCGTTACACTCATGGGCATGTATTTGATTTCTACAAACAACTGAAAACCGACGGCACACGGTTGAGGGTTCTGGGTAATGGTAAGCAGCGCAAGTCCTATCTATATATTCATGATTGCCTCGATGCCATTCTAATTGCTGTAGACAAGGCGACTGACAAGGTGAATATTTTCAATTTGGGGGTGGATGGGTATTGTGAGGTGAATGACTCCATTGGTTGGATTTGCCAGACGCTCGGAGTCAATCCGCAGTTGGAATACTCAGGCGGCGATCGCGGCTGGATTGGTGATAACCCGTTCATATTCCTGGACACTATAAGGATTCGCTCATTGGGTTGGGAGCCAAAGCATTCCATCCGTGAAGGTGTTGTTAAAACCGTGGAATTTCTGAAATGCAATGAATGGGTCATGAAGGCTCGTTGATGCAAGTCTGTGTTCAGGGACTTTGGCACCTGGGGTCTGTTACGGCTGGATGTCTCGCTTCAGTTGGACATGCGGTCGTTGGCATTGATTTCGATGAGGAAGTCATTCGGGGGCTTCGAGGCGGTAGCCCCCCAATTTTTGAGCCGGGGTTGACTGAGCTAATTCAAGCGGGGTTAAGTTCCGGACGGCTTCGGTTTGCAACAGACCCTAAAGAGCTGCTAAGCGAAATTGAAATTCTTTGGGTAACCTATGACACACCGGTCAACGAAGATGATGAAGCGGATATCGATTTTGTTGTCGCTCAGGTACAAATGGCGCTCCCCTTCCTGGCAACAGATACGACCGTGTTGGTGTCTTCGCAGATGCCTGTTGGTTCAATTCGGCGATTGGAAGCTATCGCCGGGAAACTCGGCCGTGAGAAGGAATTGAGTTTCGCTTATTTTCCAGAAAACCTTCGGCTCGGTAAGGCGCTGGAAGTGTTTCTGAAGCCTGACCGTGTCGTCGTTGGAGTGCGTTCGGAACAGGATAAGGAGCGAATTAGACGATTGCTTCAGCCGATTACTGATCGAATTGAATGGATGTCGGTTGAGTCGGCGGAAATGACCAAGCACGCGATCAATGCTTTTTTGGCGACCTCGGTGGTATTCGCGAATGAAATTGCTGTCATCTGCGAGATGGTTGGCGCCGATGCGAAAGAAGTAGAACGTGGCTTGAAGTCGGAGCAGCGGATCGGTCCCAAGGCTTATCTTTCGCCGGGTAGCGCTTTTGCCGGCGGAACATTGGCTCGCGATGTCGAGTTCCTGAAGGCGCTCAGCCGAGGACATCACATTTCCATCCCTTTGCTGGAGTCAGTGAAGAGGAGCAACGACTTACACAAGTCTTGGGTGCGTCGGAAGCTAAAGGAGCTCTTACCTAGTTTGGAAGGCGCGGTCGTGGCTGTTTGGGGGCTGACATACAAACCTGGGACCGATACATTGCGCCGATCATTAGCTGTCGAATTGTGCAATTGGCTGATTGTGCAAGGTGCCAGAGTCAAGGTACACGATCCGGCCGTAAAAGAGTTGCCACCTGAATGGAATGGCGTTGTGGAGCGCGTCAACGATGCCCTAGCCACGTTGGAGGGAGCGCAAGTTTTGCTGCTTGGGACTGAATGGGCAGAATACAAGAAGATTTCTATTGACCGCGTTGCCGATTCCAACCCGGGTCTCGTGGTGCTAGACCCCAACCGCTTCTTGACATCCTGGGGTGCAACGACGCAACTTCGCTATATCGCAGTTGGAACTCCTTCCCGTTAGAGGCTAATAAATGTCATTGTCGTTGCATGGAAAGGTCGCGATTATCACGGGTGCTAATCAAGGACTTGGATTCGAGATCGCGCGTAAGTATGCTATTGCACATGCATCGATCGTTATGTGTGCAAGGAATGGCGAGCTATTGCTAAAAGCAAGGGAGGAATTGATTCCCGACTTGGTGGCAGGTCAGTCCATTGAGGCGGTCTCAGCTGACGTGTCAGACCGGAAAAGCGTTGAGCGATTGGTTGAGATGGCTCTACGGCAATTTGGTCGAATCGACATTCTGGTCAATAACGCGGGTATTTACGGCCCGATGGGGCCAATCGAAGCGGTTGATTGGGTGCAATGGACCAAAGCTATCGAAATTAACCTTATTGGTTCGATATTAATGTGTCGCGCCGTATTACCTGCCATGAAAGCCCGACGACAGGGAAAAATTATTCAGCTTTCTGGTGGCGGGGCAACTAATCCGATGCCTAACATTAGCGCCTATGCAGTATCCAAGGCCGCTATCGTTCGTTTTGCGGAAACGCTTGCGGAGGAAGTACGCGATTTCAACATCGATGTGAATGCTATTGCTCCTGGTGCATTGAACACCCGAATGCTTGATCAAGTACTTGCTGCCGGGCCAGCAGAGGTAGGTCAATCATTTTTTGATAAGTCGATCAAACAAAAAGAGTCCGGAGGTGCGGGTCTTGATCAGGGCGCGGAGTTAGCAGTGTTTCTGGCCTCCAATGTTAGCAATGGGATTACCGGGAAACTTATCAGCGCTGTGTGGGACAAGTGGGAAGACTGGCCGAATCATCTCCAAGACTTGAATTCGAGTGATGCATATACGCTGCGACGCGTTGCAGGCAGAGATCGTGGGTTTTCATGGGGAGACAAATGAGTTTCGGTATTGGAATCATTGGTTGTGGTCTGATTGGCCAAAAGCGGGCCAAGAGTTTGGGTGAAGGGCGGTTAGTCGCTTGCGCAGACATTAATGAGGGCAGGGCAAGAGTGCTGGCTGGTCAAAGCGGGGCAGAAGTGTATGCAGATTGGCGGGGACTTTTGGCCTTGCCTGAGGCAAACATCGTGATCATCGCCACGCTGCATGATTCGCTTGCCGAAATTGCACTAGCAGCTATTGAAGCGGGCAAGCACGTGCTCGTGGAAAAACCTGCGGCGCGTAGTCCTGCTGAGCTTGAGCCGGTGATGGCGGCGGCCGAAAAAAGTGGTGTCAAGGTGCATGTCGGTTTTAACCACCGTTATCACCGTGCTTTCCGGAAAGCGCGGGCGCTATTTGAGTCGGGTGTTCTAGGTGAGTTGATGTTCATTCGTGCACGCTACGGGCATGGTGGACGGACGGGTTATGACAAGGAATGGCGGGCCAATCACGAGCTTTCCGGCGGAGGGGAATTAATCGATCAGGGACCACATTTGATAGACCTTTCGCGCTGGTTCTTGGGCGAATTTACCGAGATTCAGGGTTTTGCCCATACCTATTATTGGGATATGACCGTGGATGACAACGGATTCCTACTTTTGAAAACATCGACGCAAAAGGTCGCGTTCTTGCATGCGAGCTGCACAGAGTGGAAGAATTTGTTTTCTATGGAGATCTACGGCCGCGACGCAAAGTTGGAGATATCTGGCTTAGGCGGGAGTTACGGGGTTGAGCGATTGACATATTACAAGATGCTGCCCGAGATGGGCCCCCCGGAGACGACGACATGGGAATATCCAATGGGTGATAATTCTTGGGCTGTTGAGATCCAGGAATTTTACGAAGACATCAGGCTAAATCGCCGGCCTGCAGCTGGGCTAAATGATGCCTACCAAGCATTACTGGTTATTGAAAAGGTTTACAGGGAGTCTGGTTATGATCATTGCGCGTAGTCCTTTGCGCATTACGCTCGGGGGTGGTGGAACGGACCTGCCGTCGTATTATCGCGATCACGAGGGGTTCTTGATTGCCGCCGGAATTGACAAGTATGTTTACGTCACCGTGATGCGCCCATTTGCTGAAGGGGTTTATCTTAAATACTCTGAACTGGAGCATGTCGTCGCCGTGGAAGACGTAAAGCATCGAATCATCCGTGAGGCGCTACTGATGCAAGAATTGCGCACGCCGCAAGTTGAAATTACCACATTGGCCGATATTCCCGCCGGGACGGGGCTAGGCTCATCAGGTAGCTTCACAACCGCCCTTCTCAAGGCTCTATATGCACATCGGCGCCAACTGATTCATCCTCAGGAATTGGCGGAACTGGCGTGCCAAATTGAAATTGACCGGCTGCGTGAGCCAATTGGAAAACAGGATCAGTACATTGCTGCCTATGGTGGCTTAACTTGCTTTACTTTTCATAAAGATGATAGCGTGACCGCTGTGCCGCTTAAGGTATCCATGGACACCCTGTTCGACCTTGAGGACAATATCCTGCTGTTTTTTACGGGCTATTCCAGAAGCGCCAGTGGTATTCTCAAGGACCAAAACATACGCACCACGAACAGTGATGACGAAATGTTGAATAACCTACATTTCGTGAAGGAACTCGGTCAACGCAGCAAAGTCGCGCTCGAGGCAGGTGCTGTTGTTCGATTTGGTGAACTGATGCACGAGCACTGGGAACATAAGAAGCGGCGTTCCCGTGGTATGAGCAACCCCAAGATTGACGAATGGTACGAACTTGCCAAAAAGAATGGCGCCATCGGTGGCAAGCTGGTAGGCGCTGGTGGCGGCGGATTCCTGATGTTCTACGCGACTGACCGGAACAAATTGCGGCACGCCATGAGCAATGCAGGTTTGGAGGAAGTCCGTTTTGGTTTCGATTTTGAGGGAACCAAGGTAGTCCTTTCGTGAGCTTGCCTGTAGCAATTTTGGCTGGCGGCCTGGCTACGCGCTTACGCCCGATTACAGAGAAAATTCCCAAGGCGCTAGTGGACGTCGTGGGTAAGCCATTTATCATTCGCCAACTGGATTATTTGAGGCGACAAGGTATATCACGGGTGGTGTTGTGCATTGGTTACCTTGGTGAGCAAGTTGAGGCGGTTGTGGGCAATGGCTCGGTTTTGGGGTTGGAGGTGCAGTATTCTTGGGATGGCCCGCGTTTACTGGGGACGGGTGGGGCGTTGAGGCAGGCTTTGCCGCAATTGGGAGAGCATTTTTTTGTCATTTACGGCGATTCATATCTTCCCATTGATTTTCGGGCGGTAGAGAATGCTTTTAACGAAAGCGGTAAATCGGCTTTAATGACGGTGCTAAAGAATAGTAATCAGTGGGATAAGAGTAATGTGCTGTTTTGTGATGGCCGCATTGCCGAGTACAACAAGCGGGTACCTCGATCCGAAATGTCGCATATTGATTACGGGCTAGGAGTGCTGTCCGCTTCGGCTTTGCCGAGTTCGCCTGACAATGAGCCGCTTGATTTAGCGGATATTTATCACGGGCTGTCGGTTCGAGGTTTATTGGCGGGCTTCGAGGTGTTTCAGCGATTCTATGAAATTGGCTCCCAACAGGGACTGGACGAAACGATTGAATACTTTATAAGGAATAGTAGGGCATGAGTTACGCGCAACGGCATGTGGATGAAGCCATAGATATCCTCAGGAAGTTAGATATTGGAGCAATCGAGCGGATGGCGGATTTGCTTGTTGGCATCAAGGTGCAAGGGGGGCGGATATTTTTTCTTGGTGTCGGTGGCAGTGCCGGCAATTGCTCACACGCCGTGAACGATTTTCGCAAGATCGTTGGCATTGAATCGTATGCGCCAACCGATAATGTTTCCGAGCTGACGGCCCGTACAAACGACGAGGGCTGGGCAACGGTTTTCGTCGAGTGGCTGAAAACGAGTCGGCTGCGTAAGGGTGATTGCGTGTTCGTGTTCTCTGTTGGTGGCGGAAACTTGGAGAAAAACATTTCTCCGAACTTGGTCGAAGCACTAAAGTACGCGAAGACAGTAGGTGCAAAAATCACCGGAGTGGTAGGGCGCGACGGTGGCTATACTGCGCAAGTGGCTGACGCTTGCTGCATAGTTCCAATAGTAAATGCAGACACGATCACGCCCCACTCGGAAGCGTTCCAAGCCGTAATCTGGCATTTGCTGGTATCTCATCCGAAGCTGAAAGCTAACCAGACCAAGTGGGAATCAGCGATAAAAACCTGAACCGGGCCGTGTTTCTTGATCGCGATGGCGTGATCAATGCGGCGGTGGTGCGAGAGGGCAAGCCCTATCCGCCGGCCACAGTTTGCGAGACCCGTATCTTGGAGGACGTTCCGGAGGCGTTGGGGTTGCTAAGGGAGGTTGGTTTTCGCTTGGCCGTGATTACTAATCAGCCGGACGTGGCAAGGGGGACCCAGACACGGGACGAAGTGGAGGCGATCAATACCTTCCTGAGTTCGCAATTGCCCCTCGATCACTTCGAGGTTTGCTATCACGATGAAGCGGATTCCTGTGACTGCCGCAAACCAAAGCCAGGCTTGATTCGCAACTCAGCTTTGGCGTTGAGCGTTGATATGACCACGGGGTTTCTGGTAGGCGATCGCTGGCGGGATATCGAGGCTGGACGGGCCGCCGGATGCCGTACGATCTGGATTGATCGGGGATACGCAGAAAGGCGACCTTCTCAGTATGACTATCGGGCCGAGTCCTTGCTGGACGCGGCACAATGGATTATTCAGCAAATCAGTTTTTGACCATAGGGAGTAAAAGGATGAAACGAGTGGATGAGCTGCAAGTCAAGATTTTCGCTGACGGTGCTGATCGCAGCGGCATGCTGGAGATGGCTGCGAAGCCTTTCATCAAGGGGCTGACTACAAATCCCACGCTGATGCGCAAAGCGGGGATCATCGATTACCGAGCTTTTGCTTTGGAAATACTGCGAGAAATTCCGGATAAGCCTATGTCCTTCGAGGTATTTTCAGACGAATTCGATGAGATGGAGCGACAGGCGCTTGAAATCGCAGGCTGGGGTGAGAACGTATACGTCAAGATCCCCGTGTCGAATACGAGACGGCAGCCTTCCTATGATTTAGTGAGGAAGCTTTCAGCTGCGGGCGTCAAAGTAAACGTCACTGCACTAATGACCGTCGATCAAGTTCGCGCCGTTGTTGACGTGCTTGATGCATCGATACCCAGCTATATATCGGTGTTTGCAGGCCGTGTCGCGGATACTGGACGGGACCCGGTGCCGATTATGACGGCAGCCGTTAAGGCAATGAAATCCAAACCCAAAGCAGAATTGATCTGGGCGAGTCCGCGAGAATTACTCAATATCTTCCAGGCAGACGCCATCGGATGTCATGTGATCACGGTGACTAACGATATTCTTAAGAAATTGACTTTGGTTGGGTATGATCTTGACGAATACTCCCTTGATACTGTCAAGATGTTTCACGGCGATGCCGCCGCCGCGGGCTTCCGCTTGTAATAAAACATGTGAGCGGCGCGCATTGTTGTGAAACGTTATCTGTTCAGAAGGATCTAAGTTTTTGCCTGCCGATCTAGAGAAATCGAAGCGCCCTATAGTCCTGTCTTATTGGGCCCTAATTGTAATATCTACGTCCTTTCTTCTCGGGTTTTTGTATGCCATTTTCTTATCTTATCCTGATCAGTTTTTGTCACCATTGACGGTAATTAAGCACGTAAGCGGTAACGATTCGCGTGCGTCATACGTCAATGGCATTGGATATTTGCCAGTCGATAGTGCGTTGTACTTGGCTGACGGACTGGCTTTTTCGTTCTCGGATTTGTCTGCGGCCAACATTTTCGGGCTCGTGGCTGGGCAGTACGGAAATGTCTCTTTATATTTGATCGCAAAAGTTGCAAGTCAAGTTCTGCCTGAAAACCCGTATGTGATTATTACCCTTATTAATCACGTCTTTCTATTGCTAGCATTAAGAAACTACCTAGACATAATAAGAATATTAAGGATCCAAACGAAAAAAGTTCTACCTTGGATTGCAGTCAATTTGCTGCTCTTCTTTGCCTTATATACTCTGAACAAGGAGGCTATTGGAATATTCTTGATTAGTGAATTCGTCTTGTTCGAGTATAGACCCAGCTACTTGCGTGTCTTTATGCCTCTTCTTGTAGCCCTATTCACTCGTAATCTCTATTTTGCCTTCGGTATCTTAGTGGTAGTGAATCATATTGCAAAACTGCATCCATTGACAGTACTCGCCATATTTTCGGCAATCATATTGCCCGGAATGTTTTATCTCACGGGCGGCCATCTTGCTGGTGAAGCATTCGGTGATCTTGATCAGACGGCGTTGTACTTTGAACAAAAATCCGCTGCAGTAACGACGTATTTTTTCGGCTACATCGAGTATCCATTGGGGTACGTATTATCTTATTGTGCTGTGTTAGCGGTCAATATCTTGGGGCCGATATTAAATTACGGATATTGGGCGGACTACCTAGATGTATTCAATCTTTCGCAGTTCTTACTCCAACTATCATCGCTGCTTTTCGTGTTTCTAATTCTAAAAACTGTTAAGGGCCGCCTTTTTGCGTCATCGATGTGGAATGGGCCTTTTAAATTCTTCGTTTATTACACGATGTTCTCTTGTGTGTTGCCGCTGTCACAACATCGCTATCTCCTTCCGATCTATCCAATCATAGTATTGAGTTATGTGTATTGTCGCGCTTGGATTCCCCAGCGGAAGGGGCGAGTGTCCTGGTCTTACGAAGGGATCACGTCGAAAGCAACGGATAAGTCTACCGATCTAACCTTGGAGTGCGCGCCCCCCCCTCGGCGTGACGCTTGGGGCATTGGGTCATTCCAACTGGGCGACGCCGGAGGGTATTTGCGGAGACTGATGCGGATGACGGCGAAAGAGCGTCGAGCCAAGGGCAGAGGCACATGCGCATGATGTGCGATCGGCGCATCGATCAAATAACACGATTCTAGTAAAAGGCACAAAAAATGGGCCATGGCACCATTGATTTTGATGCGGTCGTCGAGAGCGTGCCAAAGAAGGAAATTGAATCAGACCAAGGTAATATCAGCGTTCTGATAACCACCTATTTTGGGGAATCACCTGCCAATCTTGATGAGGCATTGAGAAGTATATACAAACAGAGTTTGAGACCCAGGGAAGTTGTCTTAGTGGTCGATGGGCCAATCCCGAAGGGGCAGGAAGAGGTAATAATCCGATACCAGGATCAAAAAGACATCACTCTTCACGTAATTCGATTGCCAAAGAATGTTGGCAGAGGGGCCGCTAAGAATGTTGGCATTGAACGGTGCTGCTACGAGTTTATTGCTGTAATGGATAGCGACGATATTTCGGTGCCGCAGCGATTAGAGAAGCAGTTCAATTTATTTCAACTACATCCGGAATACGACGTGATTGCGGGTTGGCAGTTGGAGTTTGACGATGAAACCAAGAAGGAAACTCTTGTTAAGAGGTGCCCGAAATTGCATGTCGACATTGTAAGGGCCCTGAAGTGGAGAAATGTTGTGCCTAACCCGGCAGTAATGATTAGAAGAGAAAACGCTGTCAAAGTTGGGGGGTATGGTGATTTCAAAACTATCAATGAAGATTATGACTTATTCCTAAAATTGATCGAAGCGGGGGCGCGGTTCCATAACATCCAGGAAATTCTGATACGCGTTCGTACTTCTAGGGAGCAACGAAAACGGCGCGGCGGCTGGAACGTAATCAAGGATGATTTCAAGTTCAGGTATCGGCACTACCAGAACGGATTTTATGGGTTTTGGGAGGTCCTCCTCATCTCGGCGATTTATTTCGTTTTCCGGCTAATGCCTGCAAATTTCAAGGACATTTTATATCGTATTAGTCGGTCTATTTGAAAGATTCGGAAACCAGTATGACCACTTGGGCGCAGCCAGAACCAGTTCTGCAGGGAACTGGGGCCACTTCTGGCGCTCTCGACGTGCCAGTGGTGGCGTGCAGATGTGTCAATAACCTAGAGGATAACGAGATCCATAAAGGTCCAAGAAATCTCATCACCGAATGCATGCATAGCCGCGAGATATTGATGCGATGACCGTTCGGATGAGCGCCGATCAATAAGCCCCCCGCCTGTTGAACACAACATCTACCGTCTTGAACAGGATGGCGATGTCGTACCATAGCGACCAGTTCTGAACATACCATGCGTCAAGGGCCACGCGCCCGGTGTAGGTAGTGTCATTCCGACCGCTGATTTGCCATAGTCCGGTGATCCCTGGCGTGACCTGAAGATATAGTCCGACCTGTTCACCGTATCGCGCCAGTTCTGCCTGCACGATAGGCCGGGGACCGACGAGGCTCATCTCACCTTTGACGACGTTGATTAGTTGAGGGAGTTCGTCCAGGCTGGTCTTGCGCAAAAAATGCCCCAACGGAGTAACGCGCGGGTCGTTCTTCAGCTTGAAGTCTTTGTCCCATTCGGATCGAGCGATGGGGTCGTTCTCCAGAAGTTTCTTGAGTACCTTGTCGGCATCCGGTCGCATGGAACGGAATTTTAGGCACTTGAATGGCCTACCGTTCTGGCCAATGCGGTTGTGGCCATAGAATGCAGTTGCGCCGGTCTTGCGGATAAGGACCGACAAGACTAGGAACAATGGCGAAAGCAGCAGCAGTAGCAAGCTTGCGCCAAGCAGATCAAAGCCGCGCTTGATCCATCGGTAAGTGCGTCGCGAGAGATTGTTTCGGACTGTCAGGAATAGAACCTCGTGGCTGAAGAAGTGGGAAGCTTGAGTGCCAAAGAGCGGCAGACCGCGGATAGCGGGGATGATATGGATGTTGCGCGTGCTAGCGCTCAGCTGTTGAACCAGCTGCTGGCTTTCCGGGGTGCTGAGGGAGTCTAGCGCAACAACGATTTGCGGTTGTCCTTGTTCTACGAGCAGGTCCTCGAGTTGTTGTTGAAGCGACGCCCTGTTGTTCATCCGGCAGGCAATTACGGGGGGAATGGATTGCGTCACTTGGTTCGGATTGGTGGCGGGATGGGTACCCTCCACGTCGACAAGCGCCACGACTTGGTAGCCCATGGATTTTTCGCCTAATAGAGCGGCGGCGGCATCGCGCGCGTTTTCTCCGGCACCGATGATGACCGTTGGCATTTGCCACAGCCCCAGGGAGTCGAGCACACCTCGAAAGGTGGTTCGGGCGAGCGGAATCAACAGTAGATTGAAGAGCCAGAGGCTTAGTTGAACACCGGGGGCGGATTCCACGCCCGCAATAAAGATGGTGGCGGTTGCAACCATGAACATGGTAGCGACGACTCGGATGATTTCTCTCAGCTCGTCCCAAAAGGGGCGGCGGCGGGAATAGTGCTCGAGCAGCACCCAAAACCAGAGGATGGTGATCCCGATTAGTCCGGTGTGGATGAGCAGCGTGTTGCGTTCTATAGGTGTCAAACCGCCGACCGCCGGGCCGTTTGGCCAGGCGATCGCGAGAAATGTGCCCAGCATTACCAAGGTGTCGCCGGCTGCCAGGGTGATTTTGGCGGGCCACGGGTCGTATGAGCGCCGCAGACTGAATGCGGCCTTGCGGCGATTATGCCATTGGCGGGGCAGATAGAACGCTAGGCCCAAGATCAATGCACTCGCTAGCCACACAATGCGGAGGAACGTATTTTCCAGGCTATCGAAGCGTTCTCGGAGTCTGGTGGGCAGGGGGCGGGGAGTATCGGGCGGGGAGCAAATGACCAACCCGCTAGGCGAACGTTGCTCGCTTATGCGGCAGGTTGCGAGCGCGACTTGCGGGTCTGTGGCCTGATAGGTCATCACGCCGTTATGCAGGCGTGCTGTGGCGTAAGAGACGGGGGCGTCGCTGAACAAGGCGCTTTGTTCGGTGCTCAGTTCGCGCAAGCACTCCTGTCGCGTAATTCGACAAACCGGACAGTTAGCAACCATCAATTCGGCAAACGACTCGGCGGCGGCCGCGCAGGCTTCGCGCCCACGCATGTGTTGGCGTAGAAAGGTGAGCGTTAAAGAATCATCCGCCTGAATCGTAATGCGGGCGAAATTCCCTTTGTGGCGAAGATCTTGGCCGATTGCCGCTACAACGAGGAAACAGACAGCGAGCAGAGCAAGAGGAGTAAGGCGGCGGTTGAACACTTCAGGGGGCTCGCGATTTTGTTGGCGGCTGTGTGCCGGGTTGCTACAGTCGAGAAAAGGCACTGCTATATCTTACTTTATTTGTCGGCAAACGTACGCGCAGCCATCGCCCCATTATGCACGAGCCTTGGCCGGGACGAAGGCTCGCTCAAGGACCACGCCAATCTCGGCGTCGATGGAATTCACGAGGACGTTTGCGATTTCACGCGCATGGTGATGGGCGAATGTTTCCGAGTATTCGTGAATTGTGCCTAGCGTTACTGCGAAGGCGGCAACTCGTATCGCAAGTTGTTCTTGCCAGCGCAGACCATAGGTGAAGGCGATCACCGCATATGCCGCGAAATGTGCGATCCAGTGCGTGACACGGGGAAATGCTTGTCCGCCGGCGGCAAACCTCCACGGCGATGCAGAGGAAGACGGTCAGCGCAATCGCCAACGCGCGATTGCGGGCCGCAAGTGCGGGGGCAGCTTGAAATTGCGCAACGAGAAACCTCTTCGATAGGCTGAAGGACCAACGCATCAACAGCACAATTACAATAATTGTCGCGAATAGGGTGAATTAATACCGAATTGCGGTGTAGAGTGGTGCTTGCACCCGTTGAATTTCTGATAGATAATGAACCACTGAGGGGAACGCCCGAAAACTGGGGGGGTTGCAACTTCCTTTTATTGGTGGATAATTGGCGTTCCGCGATTCGAATTTTCATTTAATTTCGGTAGTTACTTCAAGTCAATACAGAGGAGTGAACAATGAAGAAAGCGCTGGCAGTTCTGATTGCGTCTGTTTTTGTGGCTGGTAGTGCGATGGCGCAAGCGCCCGCGGCCGGTGGTGCTGGCGGCGCAGGTGCCGCCGGTGCTGGTGCCGCGGCGGCTGGTGGGATTACCGCTGGTGCTGTCGCCGCTGCAGCTGCTGTGGCTGCGGTCGCGGTGGCGAGTACATCCACGTCGGGCCAGGATGCGGTGAAAACGACATCAACTAAATAATAAATTGACTGGTCTCAAAAATCCTTGGCGACGAGCCAAGGATTTTTTGTTTCTATAACTGCCTATTTGAAGGCTTGCACGCTTCGAAGCTCTGTCTGGCAGGATTGGGTGGCGGCCGTAACCGGGCAGTTTTGCCTTCAACGATTATAAGTATCCGATCTGGCGCAGATGGCCGCGGGCGGCTATGTTAAAGAGCACAAGTTCAATCTAAGGCCTCGAAACGACCTCTGCGTTTGACGCGCCTTTAGGCCTCGGTTGGTACTGAAGACCTAGCGTGTACGTAACATAGAGGATGCCTGCGTTGTGAACGTCCGCCTCTATTCGACTCCCGTATACGTGAATAACCGCGTCCGAGCCGTGGCATTCTCATTGGTCACGGTGTTGTCTGCCTGTTCTAGTGGTTCCAACGCGATCCTGCAAACCCTGCCGTACGCGTACGGGCGAAATCCGAGCGTTGACAATGCACGGTTGAATCCAAATTACCGATATCTAAGAGTGACCGTCGATGGACGCGTTGCTCTGCTTGCATTGGGCGAGGTAGACACCGATCCTCAGGGCCCTGTCGAAGTGTGGTATTCCGCGGAGCGGGAAGTGCTGCGCTTGCAGAACGGGCGTCTGGCCGGCGCGGTCGGCTTGACGACCGAATGGCGTGCGGTTTCGATGTCCGATTTGCCAAGATGGAGCGAGATCGCACGCGCCGGTAATCAGATGTTGCGATGGACTCGCGTTCGTGACGTAATGCCCGGCTATCGATTCGGCGTCAAGGATGTGCTATCGCTGCGCGTTATACCAGAGCCCAAGAAAACCGCATTGAAGGATTTGGATCCCCAGCGCTTGACCTGGTTCGAAGAGCGCATCGAAGCAAAGACCGGCGCCTCGCTGTCAGGAGTTTTCGGAAATAGCTCGGCTGTCGATCTGCCACTGCCGCCTGCGCGCTATGCGGTGGATTTGCACGAAGGGAGCGAAACCGTCGTTTATGGCGAGCAGTGCTTGGCGGCGAACCTGTGTTTCAGTTGGCAACGTTGGCCGGCGCAGGCGCAGGGTGCGCCTGACACACGATGACGAACGTTCGCGAGGCGACGCGCTCCTACGTTTGCTCGCGCGCACGCTCGCTCGTTCAGCAACTTTTCGTATTGCTCGGCGGGTTGCTTGTATTCGCGTCCTCATCGCTGAATGCGCAGGACGCGCCGAAGCGGTTGAGCGATTGGATACTGGAGCAGCCTTTCGACAGAGACGCCTATCCATTGGGGCTGAGTTGGAGAGTGCCGAGCGAAGTGGGGCACCAAGGTGAACTGCGCCGCCAACTTTTAAGAAGACTATCGGGGGGCGACAGCGAGGTAACGGCTGACGCCGCGAGTTTGGCTCGGCTTGCCGACTGGGTGCGGACGCTACCGGTTACCGGTCGTGTCCCTGTGGCGGTAGCGGACGCCCGCTGGCTACAGGCTAACCCGAAACGCGATCCTGTCCTTCAGCCCGGCCACAGCGTCGTGCTGCCCAAGCGCCCACGCACCGTTACGGTGGTTACCGCGCGCGGCAATCGCTGTTCGGTGATCCATTCCGTCGGTCACGAGGCGATGGCCTATGTCGAAGCCTGCCATCCGGGCGATTCACCGCGCGCGGACTGGGCCTGGGTGGCGCAGCCGGACGGCAGAGTGCAGCGCTTTGGTGTCGCTGCCTGGAATCGCGAAATACAGGACGAACCTGCGCCGGGCGCTTGGATCTGGGCGCCGCCTCGCGATAGCGGATGGCCTTTGTCGCTATCGCAACAGCTCATAACCTTTCTCGCTACACAAGGGCCCGCACCGGATCCTACTGCGAGTCCATCGCTTAGCCCTGCGGCCGGCGCGCTCAAGGCACGCACGAGCGCTCAGAATTCCGTACCAGGGGGCGCGTCCGAAGCGTGGACCGCTTACGACCTCCCTGAATTCAAAGGATCGGTGGACGGCGGTCGTGACCGGACGGTCTTGACAGAGGGTATGACCGCCGCAGACAGTACTTTGAACTTGCCTGCGCCTTCGCAAATTCCGTCAGCGCGCTCCCGCAGCTCGGCGCTCACGGCAAGCGACTGGGGAGGGGTGGGCCTGCTGCAGACGCCGACTGCGCGTATGGAGAAAGCCGGTCATTTCACCGTCAACTTCAGCCGCATCTACCCCTACCTGCAGGGCAATGTCATGTTCCAGCCCCTCGACTGGCTCGAGGCGGGCTTTCGCTATACCAACGTGAGTAATCGTCTTTACAACCCGGATCCGAATTTCAGCGGCGATCAAGCCTACAAGGACAAGAGCTTCGACGCCAAATTCCGGCTTTGGACCGAGTCCGCCCATGTGCCTGAAGTTGCGCTAGGCCTGCGCGATTTCGCGGGAACCGGGCTCTTCTCGAGCGAGTATTTGGTGGCCAGCAAACGCACTGGCCCGCTCGACTGGAGTCTCGGCCTCGCCTGGGGTTACGTGGGCGCGCGGGGCAATATTCGCAATCCGCTCGGACTCGTTCGTTCATCATTCGATGCGCGAAGAAATGCCGGCTCTGCGGGTACTGGCAATTTCGCATTCGGGAGCTACTTTCACGGACCAACGGCGCTATTCGGCGGTGTTCAATACCAGACTCCTTGGGAACCGCTGCTCTTCAAGCTCGAGTATGACGGCAACAATTATCAACGTGAAGGACTAGGCAACATCTTGCCACAACGCTCCCCATGGAACTTCGGCTTTGTATACCGGGCGGCGCGGGCGTTCGATGTCTCGCTCGGTGTAGAGCGAGGCAACACGGCCATGTTGGGGTTCACCTTGCACACCCAGTTGGATGGGCTCTCCATGCCCAAGCTCAATGATGCTCCGCGTGTGGCGGTGACGAGCAACCGTCCGCAACTCGCGCCTGACTGGTCCACGACCAGCCGCGATATCGCGCTCCAGACCGATTGGCACGTACGCCGAATCGAGCAGCGCGGACGCGAACTCAGGGTCATGTTCGACGATGCCGAGGCGTCCTATTGGCAGGACCGCGTGGCTCGGGTTGCCTCAGTGCTTAACCGTGACGCGCCGGCATCGGTGGATCGTTTTACGCTCGCCTATCGCCAGCGCGGCGCGGATGTGGCCGAACATGTGATCGACCGTGACGCCTGGGTTGCGCAGCAGACCCAAGCGTTGCCGCCGCACGAACAGCGCGACGCGGTCATCGCGCGTGCCCCCAGCCCGGTTACGCCCCAACGGCCCATCTATCAGGACAAGTTGCCCAGGCTGGAAGCGGGCTTGGGGCCTAGCTACCAGCAGTCGTTAGGCGGTCCGAATGCGTTTCTATTGTTTCAGGCGGGGGTCGCGGAGAACGTGAAGCTGCGGCTACGCGACGACACCTGGTTGGAAGGCACCGTGCGACTTGGCCTGATCGACAACTACGATAAGTTTACCTTCACCGGTTCGAGCGAAATGCCCCGCGTGCGCACCTTTATACGGGATTACGTGACCGCGTCCAAACTTACCTTGCCAAACCTGCAGGCGACACATGTCGGCAAACTCGGAGAGAATCAGTACTACAGCGTATACGGCGGCTACCTCGAAATGATGTTCGCCGGTGTCGGCGGCGAATGGTTGTACCGGCCGTTCGCAAGCCGGGTTGCCATCGGCGTGGACGCGAATGCAGTGCAGCAGCGCAATTTCGCGCAAGACTTCGGTTTTGGCGACGCCGGCAGCCAGACCGGTTATCGCGTGGCCACCGGTCATGCGAGCGTGTACTGGGACACCGGCTGGAATAACGTGCAGGCAAAGTTGAGCGCGGGGCGCTACCTTGCAAAGGATCTGGGCGTCACTGTCGACCTGTCGCGTATATTCGACAACGGCGTCACGATCGGCGCGTTTTTCTCGAAGACCAACGTGTCGGCCGAAAAGTTCGGCGAAGGCAGCTTCGACAAAGGGGTGTACCTTAGTGTTCCCTTCGACGCCTTCCTCACCCGGTCGAGCGGCACTCTCGCCAGCGTAATTTGGAAGCCGCTCCTGCGCGATGGTGCCGCCAAACTTAACCGCAGTGTCGAGTTGTACAATCTCACGAGCACGCGCGACGATCGCACTCTGCATTACAAGGCGGCGCCACCGCCGAATTACGAATCGATTCCGTCCGACCGGCGCGACTCTTGGAGCCCGCCGCCGAAGGGACCCGAGCCCTACGCGCGTGTCACGCCTAAACCAACGACTGAGCAATGGACATCCGATGCACAAGGCTACGAGCAGCGCCTAGTCGAAGCGCTCTATGGGCAGCAGTTCCGCAACATTCGCGTTGTGTACGACCCAACACGTCGCTTGACGGTCACCCTGTCGAACGACAGCCTGCGCCCGATTAGCCGCGCGGTCGGGCGCGCAGCGCGCACGGCGCTGCCGCTCGCGCTGCTGGATACGCGCCAAATCCGCATCGTGTTCATCGAAGGCGTAAATCCCGTGGTGACTTACGACTTCTTCGATCTGGTGCGGCTTGATCGTTATTTCAGTGGCGCAATCAATCAGGCCCAACTTGCTGACTCGGTCGTGATCGATTACCTCGATCGATCAGCGCGAGAGCAGGATCCGCTCGCTCGGCTGAACGATGTGGACACCAGGGCAGCGGAGAAGGGACTGACTGATGTGCTGGTCCCCGACATGCGCGCGCTCAGGAGGGTGGGTGGTGACCTTTCCAATGCCGCCCGCACCGCAGCCGACACGAACTGGGTGCACATGGGCGTGTTCGGCAGTGGGTTGGTGCTTGCGAGCACTGCGCTCGATCGGCGCGCCGACCGGTTCGCGACGGACCACGCGCAGAGCAGTTTCGTGAAACGCGGGATTAGCTTTGGCAACGCGCTACCTTGGCTCGCAATTGCAGGCGCCGGGGCGGCTGCGCTTGACAGCAGCGATCCTGTGCGCTCCCGCACGGGCTACGCTGCGCTAGAGGCGGGCGGCACGGCACTTCTTGCGGCAGAAGGACTGAAGTACGTGGTGGGTCGCGCGCGCCCCAAGAAGGATGCTGGAACCAACGCCTTCAAACCGTTTTCCAATACGGCCGACTACGATTCGTTTCCGTCGGGGCATACGATAATCTCCTGGGCGGTAGCCACACCCTTCGCGCACGAATACAACGCGCCTTGGTTATATGGGCTCGCGACAGCCACCAATCTTGCGCGTGTCGGCAGCCGCAAGCACTGGGTGTCGGACACCGTGGCCGGCAGTGTGCTTGGCTACACGATCGGAAGCGTCTTCTGGCAATCGTCGCGCTCGCCGAAGAAGGGTGAGCCGCGCGTGATGATTCATCCGAAGGGCGTCAATGTGGCTTGGGAGTTTAATTGAGAGCGCTTCTTGCGTGCGCTGCCGTGTTGATGCTGCTCCCGTTCGGCGCGCGCGGGGAGACGGCGTGTCGCGTGCTCGACCCGGAACTCTCGGGGACCTATCAAGGTGGTTGCAAGGACGGGCTTGCCGAGGGCGACGGTGAAGCGAAGGGGCTGGCTGAATACCGTGGAGGCTTTCACGCCGGCCGCAAGCACGGCAAGGGCGTAAAGATCTGGCCTTCGGGTGATCGCTACGAAGGCGAATTCGTGGAGGACCGCAAGGAGGGCATAGGCAAGTACACTTGGAGCCCGCGCGGCCCGTCGGCGGGTGAGAGCTACAGCGGCGCTTACCTTAAAGACCGGCGCCACGGCTACGGCGTGTACGAGTGGCCCTCGGGCGATCGCTATGCCGGACCCTGGGCGAACGATGCGATAACCGGCGCGCCGACGCCGATGATGATCGCGCGCGCGCGCGCAAAGACGGAGGCGCTCGTGGCAGTCGGAAAACCGGGCGTCAAAGTCTGCCGTGCGCTGCCGGTCGGCATTGCCGTGCGCGAATGGATCCGCGGCGTAGTGATGGCGGTGGACGCCGATCGGATTTCGGTGCGCATTGACGATCCGGGCCAGCAACCGCTTGCGATCGACAACCAGCCGCTCGTCAAAGGGCTGATCATCCGGTCCGCCGCGACGGACTGGACGCCGTGTCTGTGAGATACCACCTCCTCTATCCAGAGGAAGTCAGCACGTGAGCCGCGCTTCAGGTACTACTTGCTTGGCCAGCGACTGGTTTGTCCCGCGAGGATTTCAGGGGCGCCGGAAAGGGCTTGGTCTTTTTCGCTTGGCCGGCGAGGTCTGAAACTGGGCTGGGTCGAAGCCGATGCGCTGGCTCAGAAGCTCTTCGCCGTCGATGCGCTCGGCCAGGCTCGCGATATCGAGCGCTGTCACACCGGCCTGCGCGAAGTGCTCCTGCCAGGTGTTCACGGCGTCAATGACGGTGGCAACTTCGGCTGCGGCCTCCGTGGGCAACAGGCCGAATGCATCGCACTGCGACATCGCGTTTTCGAGCGTCGAGTCCCGGCCCTGAGCGCCGCAGATTAACTCCTGGTACCCCTGCCCCGAGTTCGTTGGTAGGACGTCATACGCGGGCGCCAGTTTCAGGCGGCCATTGGCGAACGGGTTCACGACCAGCAGGGAGTGGTTCTTCTCGTGGTCATCGGTGTTGTCGACCAGGATGTTGAAGACCATACGACGGAAGAGCTCGCGTGCGTCCCGCTGGTTCCTGTCGTCCTGGGTGATGCCGACCCGGCGGAGGATTCGCGCCAGTTCGGGGTACCCCATCTCGGGTTCGGCGCCGGACGCAGTGGCCGCGCGGATGGCGGTGCCCGCTGAAATGCTGTGAATCCGCCGGTCCTGTTCGCGGTCGAAGCGACGAACAGCGAGGGCGTTCGCGCCTGCGAGGCGGATGACCTGCGTCTTCGCCACGGCGATTCCTGCGCGCTTGGCAAGCGTCATCGTCGCATGCTCGATGAGCGGCGTGTCGACGGGCTCGTTGTTGAAGAACTTGATGACCCACTGCTCGCCGTCGATGTCGATGAGCGCCTTGGGCTTGGCGCCGCCGAGCGGGCTGCCACCGCCAGCAATAATTTTGGCTTCCAGGGCGGTGATGGGCTCCGAGGCCTCAATCTTGGCCGCCACCTCACTGAGCTGTTGCACATCGTCGAGCCGAGGAAGCGGGCTCACGGCTCGCGGACTGTAGGTGCTTGACGACGTGGAAACGCCAAGCGCGCCGAATCGGTCGTCGCCAGCGTAGTACAGGTACTCCATCAGGGAAAGGCGCTTGGGCTTTTCCACGGAGCGAATGACCTTCTCACCCCAGCGGTCAGGCCGCGCGTCGTCGACGGCGCCGACCGCACGCTGCGCATCTGCGGCCAGGCGGCCTGGCGGCAAGAACTCGTTGTCGACGAGTGGAAGGTCCTCGCTCAGCGCGAACCCGTTGGCCAGCCACTGCGTGCCGTAGTGCAACGAAACGCCCTTGCCGGCGGAGACAAGCTTCAGTGCGCCGACGCAGCACCGTGTGGTCGGGTCACCCAGGTACCAAAGGTACAAGTCGTCCAGGCGCATCTCAGTACCGCCCGGCCGCTCCGAAGGTACTGAGCGCCCCCTCGGGGGGCAGCGAACGCAGTGAGCGTGGGGGCTTCATTTCAGTCCTTCGTCTTGTCGGAGTTACCCGCGGCGCGCGAGGCGCGCCTCCGCGGAGGACTGGGCGCGCGAGCGGCCCAGCTCGACGGCCTCACGGACAGCCATTTCGATGGCGCCTTGGTCGTGTTCAGGCGCCGCGAGATTTCTCAGCTCGCCGTCGCGCTTGATGAGCCAGAGTGCGGTCGCTACGATACCAATGCCAACGGACGGGTCACCGGCCTCGAGCCGTTGGAGTGTGGACACAGTAACGCCCAAGCGCTGTGCCCAGGACCTCAATGACTCCTTGCGGCGCAAGCGAGCCACAGCTAGGTCGGCGCCTAGCTTTTCGATGGCGCCAGCAGTGGCTGGCGGAAGCTGAAGGAGGGCACGGGCGGTCTTTGGCATACGCATATAGTATAACAAAACAGCATAGTTTGTCAATATCTATCAGCATATCTTAACCGGAGTAGCCCAGGTCACCTGTGCTCCTTACGCCCTGCACCCGAGACGTCGCGCTTATCTGTCCATCGGAACACGCGGCCAGTGCGCGACTCGGCGCAGTGGTGCCCCCTGTCGTCCTGATGTTCCCGTCCCTCGCTAGCAACTCCATACGAGAACGGCTAGCGTAATCTCTGGATGCGTGACGGTGACCGGGCGGCCGCACGCGATTTGCTCAAAAAACTTCGGGATCACGCTGCCGGTGCCGCCGAGCACATTACCGAAGCGCACGCTGACAAAGCGCGTCGCGTTCTACGCCTGCAGAGAGGTGGCCGGTCACATTTTCCGGGACTAGCGCGTCGCCCTTTCCACCAGCAGTCGTGCGAATCTTTCCAGATCAACCAGGCGATCGCTCAAGATGCGCCGTGGTATTTCGATATCCAATTCGCGGTAGTTGTGTAGGGCGACGTTGCGAAATCCGACCATGGCTTGCAGATGTTCGCCGAGTTCCTCGGTAAGCAGGTCATTTCGCACGAGCATCGTGAATGCCTCCCGGCTTTCGGTGGGGATGCCGAGCGCGTGGCGTCGCACCAGATGCATCGCGGCGTCGATCGCTGCCTCGCACGCCCGCTGCAGGTTGAGGACAATCGCATCCTGTCTGGTAAGGTTGGTCGCGAATTCGGTTTCGTGGCCGGCATAATCTTCGCCAATCCGCCGCAGGCAGCGCTCGATTATCGCCGCCTTGCCCAGCAGCACCTCATCCATAGATGCGCCCTCGGCGACGTATGTCTTCGAGTATGCCGCGGCGTTCTTCGTTCAGACGTGCGTAGTCCGAAAGTGTGCGCGAGTCGTATTCTTCGGCCTCTGGCTCGTCCGCGGCGTAGATCCGCGCGCCCGCGGTCACGATTTGCACGCGCAGGGTTACCGGCAGGCTTCGCAGGTCGTTGAGGTCCACATCCAGGTTGACCAGTTGGGATAGGGCGGCGGCCAAAGTGCATCGCTCTTCGAAGGTAAGCCGATGTCCGGCGAGAACGGCGAGATCGAGGTCGCTGTCCGCGCGCTGGTGGATGCCGCCGGCACTGCCATAACGATAGACGGCTTTGAGATCGCCGAGCCGCTCGCGCAGTGTCGCGACGATGGCGCCGTCGAGCCGGTGTGTGCGCGGGGTGATGCTGATTATCCGGCCCACTTGCTGGCGCCTTTGCATGCGTATGTTACCGAGCGCGATGATATCGCGGGCTGGCGCATTGGAGTATCCCTTTGATTCGCGCCTCTTCGAGGGCTTCGAGGGCTGTTACTTGAGAGTCATCACGCTTGAGGATAGAGTAACGATCCGCAACGCCTTTCCTGACAGAGGGTTTAAGCCATGAAGCTGAAGTGAATTTGGAAAGGAGTAGATCATGAGAACTGCAACCATCGTTATCCGCAAGCCGCAGGCGTCCCTTGCCGCCCTGCGCTCAGGGTTGCTGACTGCGTGGAAGACGGGGGCGTATCAGGGTGAACATTTTGAATTCGAATCGCCTGCGGCGCTGTTCCGGATAATCACGCCAAAGCGCTGGGAACTGATCGAGACGCTGCAAATGGGCGGCGCGCTCGGGGTTCGTGCGCTGGCGAGAGCGCTTGGTCGGGACGTGAAGCGGGTGCATGAGGATGCGCAAAAACTCGTCGAAATCGGACTCGTGGAAAAAGACGCGGCTGGCAAGCTGTCTGTTCCTTTCGCGGAAATCCGCGCGGATTTTGTCCTGCGGTCGGCGGCGTAATAATTCTAGCGATTCCCATATGCTTTTGCCCCTGAGGCTAATAACTTGCTAATACCAGTCATCTTATCTGGCGGCGCCGGCACCCGTCTGTGGCCCGTTTCGCGCGAGGCGCATCCGAAGCCCTTCATCGTTCTGCCCGATGGGCAAAGCCTGTTGCAGAAGACGCTGTTGCGTGCGATGGGATTGAAGCCGGCTTCAATCCTCACCATCACCAATCGGGATTACTTTTTCATCACGCGCGACGCCTACGCGGAAATGTCGTCAGCATCGGAAATGCCGTTGGGATCGGAAATGCCCTTGGCATCCGGAATCGCCCTTGATTACCTGCTCGAGCCGGTCGGCCGCAATACCGCACCAGCCATCGCGGCAGGCGCCCTGAGGATACGCGAGCAGTTCGGCGACGAGGCGACCATGCTGGTGTTGCCTTCCGATCACCTGATTCGCGATTTCGCCGCCTTCGCCGATGCGGTGGCAGCGGCCAAGAAGCTTGCCGATCAGGGCTATCTGATTACGTTCGGCATTTCACCGGCCGGCGCGGAGACCGGTTTTGGCTACATCGAGGCCGATCGATCGCATGCGCTCGGCGAACAAGGATTTGCAGTCCGCCGCTTCGTCGAGAAGCCTACGCTTGAAAAAGCCGAGGAATATCTCGCTACGGGGCGTTATTACTGGAACTCGGGCATGTTCTGCTTTCGCGTCGGCGATTTTCTGAGGGAGCTCGCGCGCTGCTCACCCGAAGTCTCGGAGGCCGTAGCGGTAGCGTGGCAGGCGACCTCGCGAGACCAGGTACCCGTAGCAATAGACTCGAAGTCTTTCGCCCGGATAGCGGATATCTCCGTCGACTATGCAGTCATGGAAAAAGCCGAGCGCGTCGCCGTCGTGCCGGGCCGATTCGACTGGAGCGATATCGGGTCCTGGCGGGCGCTGGGCGATCTCGTGCCCGCCGATAGCGCAGGCAACCGCGTCCAGGGCGAGGCGGTGCTCGTGGATACCAGGGACTGTTACGTCCGCAGCGAAGACCGCCTGGTGGCGGCCCTGGGCGTACAGAACCTCCTGGTGGTGGATACGCCCGATGCCTTGCTCGTGGCCGACCGCAGCCGTGCGCAGGACGTGAAGACGATCGTGTCGCGGTTGAAGGAAAACGGGCACGAGAGCGTGCGCCTGCACCGCACCGTCCATCGCCCTTGGGGCACCTATACCGTGCTGGAGGAGGGGCCGCGCTTCAAGATCAAGCGCATCGTGGTCAAGCCCGGCGCCTCGCTTTCGCTGCAATATCACAACCGCCGCAGCGAACATTGGGTGGTAGTCTCGGGGACCGCGAAGATAGTCAATGGCGAACACGAAATCACCCTCGGCGCGGATCAGTCGTCTTACATTCCTGCGGGAACAGCGCACCGCCTCGCCAACCCCGGCACAGTCGATTGCGTGATGATCGAGGTGCAGAGCGGCGATTACCTCGGCGAAGACGACATCGTGCGACTCGAAGATAATTACGGACGAACATAAGGGCCATTTCAGAACTACCGAAATGGCCACCAATTTAGGGGAGAATGAGGGGATGTATCCCCTCATATTGAAATGAATTCTAAGCAAACCATGGCCAAAGTCGCGCTTATCACAGGTATTACCGGGCAAGATGGCTCCTATCTTGCCGAATTTCTGCTGCAGAAGGGTTATGTCGTCCACGGCGTAAAGCGTCGCACTTCCCTGTTCAACACCGATCGCATCGACCATCTTTACCAGGATCCGCACGAAAAGCATCGCCGCTTCATTCTCCACCACGGCGATCTCACGGATTCCTCCAACCTGGTCCGCATCGTCCAGCAGACACAGCCAGAGGAAATCTATAACCTTGCGGCGCAGAGCCACGTCGCGGTTTCGTTCGAGGAACCGGAATACACGGCCAATTCCGACGCTCTTGGCACCCTGCGCCTGCTCGAAGCCATCCGCATCCTCAACTTGGAAAAGAAGACGCGGTTCTATCAAGCTTCGACGTCCGAGCTCTACGGCTTGGTGCAGGAGACGCCGCAGAAGGAGACCACGCCTTTCTATCCGCGCAGCCCCTACGGCGTAGCCAAACTCTACGCGTACTGGATTACCGTCAACTATCGCGAAGCCTACGGCCTTTACGCCTGCAACGGCATACTTTTCAACCACGAATCCCCCGTGCGCGGCGAAACCTTCGTCACGCGCAAGATCACGCGCGCGTTGTCGCGGATCAAGCTTGGACTGCAGGACTGTCTCTACCTCGGCAACTTCAATGCGCTACGTGACTGGGGGCATGCGCGTGATTACGTCGAGGCCATGTGGCTGATGCTGCAGCAGCCAAAGCCGGAAGACTTTGTTATTGCCACGGGTAAGCAACACAGTGTGCGCGAATTCGTGGCCGCCGCCGCGGGGGAACTAGGTATGCAGATCACGTGGAAAGGCAAGGGCAAAGACGAGAAAGGATACGATCATGATGGCCGCTGCATCGTCGCCGTCGATGCGCGTTATTTCCGACCGACCGAAGTGGACTCGCTGCTGGGAGATCCTACTAAAGCCAAAGCGAAGCTGGGATGGGCACCCAAGGTGAAATTCGCGGAACTGGTGGCGGAAATGGTGCGCGAGGATCTGAAGTCCGCCGAGCGCGACGAGCTCGTCAAAAGCCACGGCCACAAGATCTTTGATCGGCACGAGTGACGGGGAATTCCAAGAGCTGCAATTCTGAGCGAAGCAAAGAATCCGTTTTCCGGAGGACGCAAATGGCAGATTCTTCGATCCGCGGCCTCGGAATGACAAGCTTGAAATCTTCAGACACTTTCTGATGGATAAGAACTCGAAAATCTACGTCGCCGGCCATCGAGGCCTGGCTGGATCCGCGATTGTCAGGCAGCTCCAGCATAGAGGGTTTGACAATTTGTTGTTGCGCACGCACGCCGAGTTGGAACTCACCGACCAGGCTGCGGTGCGCAAGCTCTTCGAGCGCGAAAAGCCCGAGTACGTGTTTCTCGCCGCTGCCAAGGTCGGCGGCATCATCGCCAACAGCAGCTATCCAGCGGAATTCATACACAGCAATCTTGCGGTTCAGACCAATGTGCTGCACGAGTCCTGGCGGGCGGGCGTAAAGCGCTTGCTGTTTCTGGGGTCCTCCTGCATCTATCCGCGCGATTGCCCGCAGCCGATGAAGGAGGCGTACCTGCTTACGGGACCGCTGGAGCCGACCAACCGCCCCTATGCCGTTGCCAAGATCGCCGGTATCGAGATTTGCTGGTCTTACAACCGTCAATACGGAACTAAGTTCGTCGCGGCGATGCCGACCAATCTTTACGGGCCGGGCGACAGCTACGATTTGAACAATTCCCACGTGCTGCCTGCGTTGATCCGGAAAATGCATGAAGCGAAAAAGGGTGGACTAGCCGAGGCGGTCATTTGGGGAACCGGCGCGCCCAAGCGCGAATTCCTCTACAGCGAGGACATGGCGGAAGCTTGCGTCTACCTGCTCGATCTGCCGGACGTAAAATTCGCGGAATTCCTCACCGACACCGATCCTCCGCTGGTGAACATCGGCTACGGCGAAGACCTGAGTATCGCGGAACTTGCGCAGACGGTTGCGCGGGTCATCGGTTTCAGCGGCAAATTGCGCTTCGATACTTCCAAACCCGACGGCACGCCGAGGAAGCTGCTCGATTCAGGCAAGATCCACGCGTTGGGCTGGCGCGCCCGCACGCGCTTCGATGAGGGCATCGCTGCGGCTTACAAGGATTTCGTGAGTCGCTACGATAGTTAAAAGCAGAATTTAGAAGCCTAAACCGGGCGAGCCGGAATCAAACGGGGTGCGTTATGGGAATCAGACGAGGTACCCTATTTCGGACCCGAGTGTTCTCCTGATTTTGGGAAGTTGCAACTTCGCAACTTCCCAAAATCAGGAGACGTATACAAACCCGATTCTTCGCCCATTTCTTCACAACAGTTGCGTCGTAAATGACTGAACCCGTCGCATTTGGGCGCGAGTGGCTGGTTCTGTATGTTATGTTATGGTTGCTCTACGCTGCTATATTATTAGATAACTAATTGATATTTAGCGTATTACTGTGTATTATTCGTTGCAATAATCGTTGCAATATAATTATACGCAGCCATGCTAACCACCGATGCCTTGCTTCGCGCGCTGCGTGAAAATCCTCGCGCGGGGAGCTCTACTCTTTGTCACCATCTCAAAGGTATCAATCGGTCGACACTTGCGCGCGGACTTAGCGTACTCGGGCCTCAGGTGGTAAGCCGCGGCGCGGCGCGGCGCGCGCGTTATGCCTTGCGTCGCGCGCTTCGCGGTAGCGAGGCGCCGCTGCCCCTCTATCGCATCGACGAGGAGGGGCGCGGTCATGAAGTTGGCCATCTTGACCTGATTTACCCGGCGGGCTCTGCGCTGGCCTTCGCGGAGCCATTCCCGTGGCCCCTGGTCGGCGATATGCGGGATGGCTGGTTTGACGGCCTGCCCTATCCCCTCGTGGACATGCGCCCGCAGGGATTCCTGGGCAGAAACTTCGCTCACAGACACGCGCTCGACCTTGCTGTTTCCGAAAATCCGGAGGAATGGCCGGACGACGATATTGCTTACGTTCTTGCGACGCTGGGCCACGACCAACCCGGCGACCTCATTCTCGGTGAAGTCTCCTACCGGCGATGCCTCGAGAACCGGCGCACTCGGGAGGAGCGCTTTCTGACGGATATGCAGGCATCGTCCGTTTATCCGGAACTTGCGGCGGCAGCGCTCGCGCAGGGCGTCCCAGGGGCTTCCACGGGCGGCGAGTTCCCGAAATTCACCGCATCCCGCACCCTGGACGGCATGAAGGTGGATGTAATCGTGAAATTTTCCGGCGCCGACGATTCCGCCGCTGTTCGGCGCTGGGCGGACCTGCTGGTGTGCGAGAACCTGGCCTTGGAAACCGTCAGCCGCGAACTCGAGGTGCCGGCGGCGCAGAGCGCCATTCGCCGCTATGCGGCCAGGACATTTCTGGAGGTGGTACGGTTCGATCGCCACGGCGAATTCGGCCGGTCCGCCGCGTGCACGCTTGGCAGCCTTAACGCTGCCCTGGTGGGCTCCGCCACGGCGTCCTGGCCTCGAATTGCACAGGTGCTATTCGAGGCGGGCTGGCTGTCCGCCGATGATGTATCGCGGATTGCGCTCATCTGGTGGTTCGGCAGGCTTATCGGCAATACCGACATGCACGAGGGCAATCTCGCTTTTCGGCCCGGGTTGGCGCTAGCTCCGGCTTACGACATGTTGCCCATGATGTACGCGCCGTTGCGTGGTGGTGAACTTCCGGATAGACGCTATGCGCCCGCGTTGCCTTTGCCGGCCGAGTCCAACGTATGGCAGCAGGTCGCACCAGCTGCCGTTAGCTATTGGCACATGTGTTCGGAAGACAAGCGGATCAGCCAGGATTTCCGGCAGGTTTGCGCAGAGAACGCCCAACTCCTCACGGCGACAAGGCGAAGCTTCTGCTAGACGATACCTGACGCTTTAGTACGTCGGTCGTGTGTAATTGACAGCGGCGACGCCCAGGGGAGGACGCAGAAACGACGGGAAAGAAATGACGCTCAGATAAGAATCCCCTATGAGTCATTGCGACTGATAGGGGGAAGGTGCCACTGAATTACTACGCGTTCAACACACCGACTTGATGCGCCAAGGGCTTTGCGACCGGTCAATCTACGGCTGAGTGCCGGTAGTTGCTGTAGTGCTCACGACGCCCGATTCGCTCGATGACGCTGCCGCCGCGGTGACGGCGATGAGCGCGACGCCGGCTGCAATCATGCCGGACGTGATGCCGCCGACACCAGCGCTGACTGCTCCCCCAGCGCCTGCTGCGCCCGCAGCGACAACTACCGAGCCCAAGCTGCTAAAGGTTGAGGCTACCGAGGCAGGCAGCGCGGCGGCGGGAATCGACGCTGCCAGCGCGGCGCTCGATGCCACGGTCGCCGTCGCACCGGCTGCGAAAGTCGTTGTGCCCGCCGTGTTGGATGCCGCGATCGTGCCCTGCAATACGGAAAGATAGGCAGGATTGACGAGCGCGATCATGAAGTCGGTGCCGCGTATGCCTATGGTCGCCTGCGGCGCGAACAATGCAAACGCGTTGCGGCTTCTCGACCCGATCAATCCGCTTACCGAGCGCATCGCACCCTTCACGAGTTGCAACACGACGTTGTCGTTTTGCGGCTTGTCCTTATCGAAGGCGTATTGGTTCACGCGAAATTCCGTATTTTCGTTCAGGACTACGGCATGACCGTCGTCGAAGCGAATGACTGTTCGCGCGCCTGGACCGGTTGTGACGGTGGTGCCTGGCATAACGCGCTGGTTCTTGACCGCTGTTGTAGCCGTCATGGTGCCCATCGCAGCAGTTACGTTTCCGCTGACGCTTTCAAAGACGCCGTTGGCATAGCCTGTGGTCGCCGCTAGCAAGGTCGACAACCCCAAACATAATGCAAACAGAAATGAGCGACGCATCATGGTAGCCTCCGTTAGAGCCATTTCAAAATGAGGGGATACATCCCCGCATGCTCCCCCAAATCGGGGGCCATTTCGGTAATTCTGAAATGGCCTCTTGGTACATGGGTACTTTTCAGATTAGTTCACGACTTGAACTTTTGCCTTGGCGGGTGCGTACTTGTATTCTCTTGAAAACTGGCTAGTGGCGCGTTGATAATTGTCAAGCACGGATTCATGATAGTCGACACAGGGGATTGCTGCGCGTTGCCGGTGAAATCGAAGATCTTCGCACTGCGCTGTACGGCACTGGTCGCGGCAATGCTGCTTTGTCTTTTCGCGCCTGGCGCCAATGCCGATGCGGACAAATCGATAGAGGTTGCAGTCAGGATCCGCGATCATGCGGTCATCGTCGATATGGAAGGCTACGTTCGCGTCACGCCGCAGGAGGCGTGGTCCGTCATGACGGACTACGATCACGCGACTCGCTTCATCTCGAAGCTCGAAAAAAGCGTGATCCTGTCGCGCGCCAAGGACAGGATCGTGGTGGCGCAAAAGGGCACCATGGGGTTTGGTCCGTTTTCTGTTCACATCGAGTCGGTGAACGAGATCCACTTGACGCCGTTCGAAAAAATGCAGTCGCATCTGTTGAGCGGAAATATGAAAAAAAGCGATGGCGTCACCCGGCTGATCCCGGATGGAGCCGGCACCCGCATCGTTTATCACCTGGAATCGATTCCGGATGCGTGGATTCCTCCCGTTATCGGCCGCGCGCTAGTCGAGTTCGAAACGCGGGGACGCTTTAGCGAGCTTTTCGACGAAATGCTCAGACGCAAGGCCTCAGGGGACGCAGGGCGATAAGGACTCACATTGACAATAAGGCATAATCGGCTTGTCGGGTTTCATGGCATTAGACCCAGCGCACAGATGCAAAATTCCTATTTGACCGGTCGCTTGCGCAGTTTCGGGCACGCTTTGCGCGGTCTCAAGCTACTGCTGCACACGCAGCACAACGCCCGCATTCATGCGCTCGCGACCATTTTGGTCGTCGCGGCGGCGGCGCTGTTTCGCATTTCGACGGCCGAATGGGCGTTGATCGCGCTTGCGATCGTGTGCGTTTTGGCTACGGAGGCGTTGAATACTGCGGTCGAGTTCGTCGTCGATCTGGCTTCACCTGAGCATCACCCGCTTGCAGGCAAGGCCAAGGACCTGGCGGCCGGCGCGGTTCTTCTCGCGGCGATCGGATCGGTGATCGTGGGTGTGCTCGTGTTCGGGCCGCACGTCCTCGATTTATTCAGGCGCGGATAAGGTACGACCTACGCGATTGAATGCGTAAGTTCATGGCGCCAATGTTCTCCCGATTTTGGAAAGTTGCAACTTCGCAACTTCCCAAAATCGGGAGACGTATACAAACCAAATACTTGGCCAATTGTGTCAGCATTTGTGTCATAACTGACCAACGGTCCTAGAAATTTGCGTACTCGCCACCCGCGATTTCCAGCGCCTCGAATTCGAGGTCGGCGCGTGCAATCAGCGCGGCGATGGGTTTCTTGCCGATGAGGTGTTCGTCCGAGCTGAATTCGCGCTCCAATTCATGCGGGCTGCGCTTATCCCACCAGGGAAGGATCTTGAAATAGTCGCCCTGGCTTTCCACCCGCAGCAGTTCTTCTTCCGATACCAGGATTTCCGCCAGCTTTTCTCCCGGCAGCATGCCGATCACCTGGTAATCCCCCTTCTTTCCGGCGGCTTCGCACAATACCGCGGCGATGTCGGTCACGCGTGCGGCCGGGGCCTTGCGCACGAAGATCTCGCCGCCTCTTGCGTGTTCAGCGGCATAGAGCACCAGGTCTATCGCATCGTTCAGGGTCAGGAGAAAGCGCGTCATGCGCTCGTCGGTGACGGTGATGCGCTGGTTTGATTGCAGCTGATGGCGAAAGTGCGGGATGATCGAGCCGCGCGAGCGCAGCACGTTGCCGTAGCGCACCGCGGCAAAGCGCGTGCCGCGATTGGCGCGCGACAGGTTGGCCTTGATCACCAGGCGTTCCTGCAGCGCCTTGGTCATGCCCATCACGTTGACTGGCTTCACCGCCTTGTCGGTGCTGATCATGACGAACGCTTCCAGGCGATGGCGCATGGCAGCCTCGATCAGATTATCGGCGCCGAGCACGTTGGTTCGCACCGCTTCCATCGGGTGCTGTTCGCAGGCAGGCACCTGCTTGAGCGCCGCGGCGTGGAACACGATGTGCGCACCGCTCATGGCCTCGTCCATCTGGGCGGGGCTGCGCACGTCGCCGATGATGAAGCTCAAATCCGGGCGTTGGCGGTAGAACACGCGCATGTCGTATTGCTTCTTTTCGTCGCGCGAGAGCACGCGCACCTCGCGCGCGCCGAGGTCGAGGAGCCGCCGCACGACGAAGTTGCCGAACGAGCCGGTGCCGCCCGTTACGAGTACGGTCTTTTCGGCGTAGGGAGAAGTGGGCATGGGTGGCGTCCGGGGCTGGTAACCATCCGATTCTAGCCGACATTGTCCCTTCGGGTGGTGGTGACGAACGGCCTTTGCGGCTTGCCTTGACAGTCAAATTTGTGCGGTGCAAAATGACCCGCCTTGGCTAGCTTGGCCGGTACTTTCTGTTGAGCAAGCCGGCCCATTTTGGTGCGCCGCATTCGGAGAACCCCCGACCGTGCAAGCAGGAAAGTCTGAGGACCAGCCCGGCGCCTTCGCCCCAGCAGGAGGGCTGTTTTTCCAGAATTTCGGCAGCATGTTTCCGGAAGGCTCCGAAGCGGGTCGCGTCTGGCAGTCGCTCCTTAAGGCCCATAGCGCCGATCCATCGCGTCTGGGGGCTCTCCAAGCCGGTTATGTTGCGCAGCACCTGGCCTTGTGGGGGGCGATGCTGGCGCGCGAGTCGGGCAAGCCGGCAGTGGGGCCAAGTACCGGCGGCGATCAGGGCGACAAGCGCTTTGCCGGGCGCGAGTGGCGCGACAGCCCCTACCACGACTACCTCAGGCAGGCCTATCAGCTCAATTCCCGCTTCCTCGGCGATCTTGTGGAGGCGGCGGAGTTGGAGGCGCCGGCCAAGCACCGGCTGCACTTCTACACGCGCCAGCTGATCGACGCCATGAGCCCGGCCAACTTCGCCGCCACCAATCCCGAGGCACTCAGGCTTGCGCTCGATACACAGGGCGAGAGCCTCCACACCGGAATCCGCCACCTGATCGCGGACCTCGACCAGGGTCGGGTCTCGATGACCGACGAAACCGCTTTTGTGGTGGGCAGAAACCTCGCAATCACCCCGGGCGCGGTGGTGTTCGAAAACGAGCTGATCCAGCTGATCCAGTACACCCCCACGACGGCGAAGGTGCGCAAGCTTCCGCTCATCATGGTGCCGCCCTGCATCAACAAGTTCTACATCCTCGATTTGCAGCCGGAGAATTCCTTCGTACGTTATGCGGTGGAGCAGGGAAATACGGTGTTCATGGTGTCCTGGCGCAACATCACCGAGGAAAGCGTGAGCAGGCTCACCTGGGACGATTACATAGCCGAGGGCGTGTTGAAGCCGATCGAAGTGGTGCGTGCGATAACCAGGTCCGAGAAGCTCAATGCGCTCGGTTTTTGCGTCGGCGGCACCTTGCTCGCCGCCGCGCTGGCGGTGCTGCGCGCTCGCGGCGAGGACCGCGTGGCGAGCGTGACCTTGCTCGCGACCCTGCTCGATTTCACCTCGCCCGGCGACATTGCCGTTTTCGTGGATGAGGCGAGTGTGGCGGCGCGCGAACAGGCGATAGGCAGGGGCGGTATCCTGCTGGGCAAGGAACTCGCCTTCGTCTTCTCGGCCCTGCGCGCCAACGACCTCCTGTGGGCCTACGTCGTCAACAACTATCTCAAGGGCAAAAGGCCCGCCGCATTCGACATTCTTTACTGGAATGCCGACAGCACCAATCTGCCCGGCCCGATGTATTGCTGGTATGTGCGCAACACCTACCTGGAGAATAAGCTCTGCGAGCCGGGCAAGCTGACCACGTGCGGTGTGCCGGTCGACTTGGGTTCGATCCGCCTGCCGAGCTATATCCTGGCGACGCGCGAGGACCACATTGTCCCGTGGAAGACGACGTACCTTTCGACGCGGCACTTGAAGGGTGACACGCGTTTCGTGCTCGGCGCGAGCGGTCACGTCGCAGGCGTGATCAACCCCGCGTCGATGAACCGCCGCAGCTACTGGGGGAGCGACCACATATCCGAGAGCGCGGAAGCATGGCTGGCCGATGCAAAGGAATATAAAGGCAGTTGGTGGTCGGACTGGAATGCGTGGCTGGAAGCGTTTTCGGGTGGCGAGCGCGCGGCGCCGCGAACTCTGGGCAACGCCAAATTCAAACCGATTGAACCCGCGCCAGGCCGCTATGTGAAGGTAAGGGTGTAGGCGGGGCGCTGCGGGAGCGAGCGCGTCCACACTGCCTTCAAGCCTTAACGAGCGCTGATATCCAAGGCTGGCGCAAGCACTGTTGAAGAGGTAGGTGTAACTGATGGAGGTCCAAATGACTGACGTAGTGATCGTAGCCGCAGGCCGTACTGCGGTAGGCAAGTTCGGCGGAACCTTGGCGAAAATTCCCGCGTCCGATCTCGGCGCACATGTGATCACGGGCTTGCTCGCCAAGACAGGCCTTAAGCCGGAGCAGATTTCGGAAGTCATCCTGGGGCAGGTCCTCACCGCAGGTGTGGGTCAGAATGCAGCGCGCCAGGCATCGATCAAGGCGGGTTTGCCCGACCGGGTGCCCGCCATGACCATCAACAAGGTGTGTGGATCCGGCCTCAAGGCGACGCACCTCGCCGCGCAGGCGATCAAGTTGGGCGATGCGGAGATCGTCATCGCGGGGGGCCAGGAAAACATGAGCATATCGCCCCATGTGCTGGCGGGTTCGCGCGACGGTTTTCGCATGGGCGACGCAAAACTCATCGATACGATGATCGTCGACGGACTGTGGGACGTGTACAACCAGTACCATATGGGCGTCACTGCCGAGAACGTGGCGAAGAAGTACGGTGTGACTCGCGCCGACCAGGACGCGTTCGCGCTCGCTTCGCAGCAGAAGACCGAGGCGGCGCAGAAGGCGGGCAAATTCAAGGACGAAATCCTGCCGCTCGAAATTCCGCAGCGCACTGGCGCGCCGTTGCTGTTCGATATGGACGAATATCCCAAGCATGGCAGCACGCTCGAGGCGCTTGCGCGCCTGCGGCCCGCCTTCGACAAGGCGGGCAGCGTCACTGCCGGCAACGCGTCGGGCCTCAACGATGGCGCCGCGGCGGTGATCATGATGTCGGCGAAGAAAGCCCAGGAATTAGGCCTCGCGCCGCTTGCCGCCATCCGCGCTTATTCGTCGGCCGGCGTCGATCCGAAAATCATGGGCATGGGCCCGGTACCGGCCAGCCAGCTGTGCCTGAAGAAAGCCGGCTGGAGCGTGGCGGATCTTGACTTGATGGAGATCAACGAAGCCTTCGCCGCGCAGGCGATTGCAGTCAACCGCGAGATGAAGTGGGACACGAGCAAGGTCAACGTCAACGGCGGTGCCATCGCCATCGGTCACCCAATAGGCGCGTCGGGGTGTCGCATACTGGTGACGCTGCTGCACGAAATGATGCGGCGCAATGCGAAGAAGGGTTTCGCCAGCTTGTGCATAGGCGGCGGCATGGGGGTGGCGCTGGCGGTGGAACGCTGAGCTCGGGTGACAGCTGCCAGTCGGAACGGCGACTTGGCGGTAGGCCGCCCTGCGGCTGTGGGTCTTTGCGAGTAATTGCGCTGATCGAATTGCGGTCTTTTGAAAGGAAGTGACTATGGCGGATCGGGTGGCGTTTGTGACCGGCGGCATGGGCGGCATCGGCACGGCGATTTGCCGGCGTCTGGCGGCGGACGGCAATAAGGTCGTGGCCAATTGTCTCCCAGGCTACGACAAGAGGGACGCGTGGCTCGCAAGCATGCGCGAGCAAGGTTACGAAGTGCACGCGGCCGAGGGCAGCGTCGAGGAATTCGATTCCTGTGCCGACATGTTCTACCGGATCGCTTCCGTTGTGGGGCCGGTCGATATTCTGGTCAACAATGCCGGCATCACCCGCGATGGCGTGTTCAAGCGCATGTCCGAGGGCGACTGGTACGACGTGATCAATACCAACTTGAACAGCGTATTCAACGTCACGCGCCAAGTGATCGAAGGGATGATGGACCGCGGTTGGGGCAGGATCATCAACGTGTCTTCGGTCAACGCCTTGAAAGGCCAGTTCGGGCAGACCAATTATTCTGCGGCCAAAGCCGGCATGCACGGATTTTCCAAGGCGCTGGCGCAGGAAGTAGTGCGCAAGGGCGTGACCGTGAACACCATTTCTCCGGGCTATGTGGCGACCGACATGGTGATGGCGATACGCCAGGAGGTGCGCGAGCAGATTGTGGCGTCGATCCCGATGGGACGTCTGGCGCAGCCCGACGAGATCGCCGGCCTCGTCTCCTATCTATGCTCGGATGGTGCCGGTTACATTACCGGCGCGAATATCTCCATCAACGGTGGGCTGCACATGATCTGATTGCCGGCCGCTTTTTTGACGCGCGTCAAATTGAACACACAATCGCCTTGTAGGATCAAATGAGCAGGTTTCTGACGGCATCGAAAAAGGAGTATAGATCGTGACTATCGTGCCAAAAAGGATTGCGTTGATTACCGGTGGTATGGGCGGGTTGGGCGAGTCGATCAGCACCAAGATGCATGACGCCGGATTTCGCGTGGTAGTGACCCATTCGCCCGGGAATACGAAAGCCGTTGCCTGGAACGCCGAAATGAAGTCGCGCGGCTATGACTTTCATCCGGTGCCTGTAGATGTGTCGGATTATGATTCGTGCCAGGCGTGCGTCGCCAGGATCATGAACGACGTGGGTCCCGTGGAAATTCTGGTCAATAACGCCGGCATCACGCGCGACATGACCTTCAGAAAGATGGGTAAACCCGATTGGGACGCGGTGATGCGCACCAACCTCGACAGCGTATTCAACATGACCAAGCCGGTATGCGACGGCATGGTCGACCGCGGTTGGGGGCGCATCATCAACGTGTCTTCGGTAAACGGTTCGAAGGGCGCATTTGGACAGACCAACTACTCGGCGGCGAAGGCCGGCATGCACGGCTTCACCAAGGCGTTGGCCCTGGAGGTGGCGAGAAAAGGCGTGACTGTGAATACCATTTCGCCGGGTTATATCGGCACCAAGATGGTGACCTCTATCCCCAAGGAGATTCTCGACACCAAGATCATTCCGCAAATTCCGGTGGGGCGCCTGGGCAAGCCGGAGGAAGTTGCGGGGTTGATTATTTATCTGTGTTCGGAAGAGGCGGCCTTCGTCACCGGCGCCAACATCGCCATCAACGGCGGGCAGCACATGCAGTAAACCTTCGGAGGGCGGAGCAGGGGCCCCGCGCAGCGGGGATGCGACCCCGTAGAAGGGAAAGCCGGCGACAAGGTAAAGATTGAAGTGGAACGGGCTGGAGGAGCCGGCCCTTCGTAGAGAAGAGCAGGAGCCACGCATGGCGGGGCGCCGATTCGGCGGCGGCTGGGTTTACTTTTTGCTGCCGCCGGTAAACATGCCGGCGGTGGCGGCTTTGATACTTGACTCGGATAATTCGGCGAACTGTTTGGTGGCGCGATTAAGGCTTTCCATCATGGCATTGGTCGCGGCGAGAGCGGATTTGACCGTGGCCGTGGCGGCATCGGCGCCCGGTGTCGTCTTGGAGAGCAATTCGGCACCTGCGACTACGTCCTTATTGAGGCGCGAGAATTGTTCCTCATTGAGCTTGGTCAGAAGCGCTTGCGTCTGACAAAGCATTTCGAAGATGCTATGTGCGTAGTTGGCGGTTTGCTGCATACTTGCCTGGGCGATTTTGGCACGCAACTGCACCAGGTCCTGCGGGTTGCTGATGGAGAGGAGGTCGCGCGTGTTCTTGCCGGCCTGCTCGAGCGAATTGCGGGCGGCATCGAGATTGAGTTTTAGCACCTGATCTGCGGTGGAGATGGTGGCTTGCGCGCAGGCAAGAGTGGAGTCGAGAACGGCTTTTTGCCACGCTGCGATTTGTTGAGTGGAATCGGCCATCTTGGTTTCCTCGGCAAAAGAGCGTATTTTTGATGAATACGAAATAATATGATGCTGCAAAGCAGCATCATATTATATTACCCTCCAAGTACGAAATGTCAATGGAAATGCTGCGATGCAACATAATGCAGAAACTGCTAAGAATCAAGCAAATAGCGACGAGAGTGCCGCAGCGGACGCGATCCGGAAGATCAAGAAATATCCGAATCGCCGCCTTTATGACACGCGGACTTCCAGCTATATCACGCTGGCCGACGTGAAGGAACTGGTGCTCAAGCAGGAGCAGATTCAGGTGGTCGATGCCAAGTCCGGCGAAGATCTGACGCGGTCCATCCTGCTGCAAATCATCTTGGAGGAGGAAGCCGGCGGCATGCCCATGTTCACGTGCGATCTCCTGTCGCAGTTGATCCGCTTCTACGGCAATGCGATGCAGGGCATGGTCGGCAATTACCTCGAAAAGAACATGCAGACTTTTGTCCTCGTGCAGAAGCAGCTGCAGGAGCAGTCGCGCGCGATGTACGGCGACAATTCCAAGATCAACAAGGACCTGTGGACGCAGTTCATGAATTTCCAGGGATCGGCCCTGCAGGGCATGATGTCCGCCTACATGGATCAGAGCAAGAACGTGTTCATGCAGATGCAGGAACAGCTGCAGAACCAGACTAAGAACATCTTTACCGGCTTTCCTTTCCCCGGCTTTCCCGGCCAGGCCGCGCCGCCGAAGAAAGACGAAGGCAACAAGTCCTGAAGTGCTGTAGACGCAGTCCGGCGCGCGAACGATTGGATTCGCAGCCAAGCTCGCTTGCGCAAACCGCTGGTCAGCGGACCGCTTCGCTCCTACAAGCATATCTCGCATTCGAGTTCATCCGTGATCCGGTCAAATCGCACTGTCGTTCCTAAAGTCGGGTTCGTTTCGCTCGGCTGCCCGAAGGCGCTGGTCGATTCGGAGCGCATCCTGTCGCAATTGCGCGCGGAGGGTTACGCCATTTCGCCGTCGTATGCAGCGGCAGATCTGGTGGTGGTCAATACCTGCGGCTTTATCGATTCCGCAGTCGATGAATCGCTTGAGGCGATCGGCGAGGCGCTTGCTGCGAACGGCAAGGTAATAGTCACAGGCTGCCTCGGCGCCAAGGGCGACATCGTGAAGAAGACGCATCCGAAAGTGCTGGCAGTCACTGGGCCGCATGCGGCTGATGAGGTGATGCGGGCCGTGCATGCGCACTTGCCCAGGCCGCACGATCCCTATGTCGACCTGGTTCCGCCGCAGGGTGTACGGCTCACGCCGGCGCATTACGCCTACCTCAAGATTTCGGAAGGCTGCAATCATCACTGCACGTTTTGCATCATTCCCTCGCTGCGCGGGAAGCTCGCGAGCCGGCCGATCGGCGAAGTGCTGCAAGAGGCCGAGAACCTGGTCAAGGCTGGGGTAAAGGAAATCCTGGTGATCTCGCAGGACACCAGCGCTTACGGCGTGGACATCAGGTATCGCACCGGATTCTGGCAGGGCCGCCCGTTGAAGACGCGCATGACCGAATTGGTGCGCGCACTGTGCCAACTCGGTGGATCAGCGGGGGATTTGTGGGTGCGCCTGCATTACGTCTACCCCTATCCCCACGTGGACGAGGTCATTCCGCTGATGGCCGAAGGCAAGCTCCTGCCTTATCTCGATGTGCCGTTTCAGCATGCCAGCGCGCGCATCCTCAAGCTGATGAAGCGGCCGGCCTCGGGCGAGGCGAATCTCGCGCGCATACGCGCCTGGCGCGACATCTGCCCGGAGATCACCATCCGCAGCACGTTCATCGTGGGTTTCCCGGGCGAGACCGAAGCCGAGTTCCGCGAACTGCTCCAATTTCTCGACGAAGCCGAACTCGACCGCGTCGGCTGCTTCGCCTATTCGCCGGTCGACGGGGCGAAGGCGAACGATCTGCCTGATGCGGTTCCGTCAGAATTGCGCGAGGAGCGGCGAGCCCGCTTCATGGCGTTGCAGGAGAAGATTAGCCGCAAGCGCCTGAGGCGCAAGATCGGAAAGACGCTGAAAGTCCTGATCGATACCGTCGACGAAAATGGTGCGCTAGCCCGCTCCGCGGCAGACGCACCTGAAATTGACGGAGTCGTCACGATCACAAATGGCCGGGCGCTCAAGCCGGGTGACTGGGCTACGGTTAGCATCGAACGTGTCGATGCTCACGATTTGTGGGGAAAATCGACCTGAACGAAAGCGGATTCCGGAATGCTCATAGAAGAGATGGTCGTTCCGCGCCGCGTGCGATGGCGGAGTCGGTCAAGAAAACTTCTCAGGTCGCAGGAGAACAGCATCCGTGTCGATCGTGCTTCGATTCGGCGCGAACTGCCGCTGCGCACATCCTTGTGGGGCGCGGTGGTGGGCGCGGTGGTGGGCGCGGCGTATGGCGCGGCGTAGGGCGCGGTGTAGGACGCGGTGTAGGGCGCGGTGTAGGGCGCGGTGTAGGGCGCGGTGTAGGGCGCGGCTTTAGCGCGCCGTACCGCTGTCATGACATCACGCAGTCGCGTCGCGGTAAACCCGCGACCTACGAAAGACCGTGTAAGAGCGGCGTAGGGCGCGGCGCAGGGCGCGGCGCAGGGCGCGGTGTAGGACGCGGTGTAGGGCGCGGTGTAGGGCGCGGTGTAGGGCGCGGCTTTAGCGCGCCGTACCGCTGTCAAGACATCACGCAGTCGCGTCGCGGTAAACCCGCGACCTACGAAAGACGTGTAAGAGCAGCGCAGGGCGCAGCGTAGGGCGCAGCGTAGGGCGCAGCTTTAGCGCGCCGTTCCGCCGTTCCGCCGTTCCGCCGTTCACATCGACGCAATCGCGTCGCCGCAAACTCGCGACCTGCATTCATACGCTCGCCGCGAGTCACGCATACCCCGGACTAATTGCGGCGGGGGCGCCGCGCCTGTTATCAGGCGCCCGGCGCGCCTTCCAGCAACTCCGCGCGCCGCTGCCGCTCCGACAATCGCTGATGCGTGGCGATGTAGACGCCGCTCGCCATGATCACTGCGATGCCGACCAGCGACCATTGATCGGGAAAGTCGCCGAACACCACATACCCCAGCAGGATAATCCAGATCAATTGGGTATAGCTGAACGGCGCCAGAGTCGAGACCGCGGCGTGATCGTAGGCACGGATCAGGATCAGGTGGGACAGGACGCCGATGACGCCTATGGCCAGCAGCAGCAATGCGTGCGGGAGGGTCGTCGGTGTGATCCAGGAGAAAGGCAATGCGAACGCCAGCACGACCGTGCCGACCAGGCCCGCGTAGAACAGCGACGTATATGGGCTGTCCACGCCCGCGAGTTTGCGCGTCAGGATCTGGTAAATGGCAAATACGGCCGCGGTGGAAAGGGGCAGCAAGGCGGCCCAGGAAAACACGCCGCTGCCGGGGCGGATGATGATCAACACGCCGACGAAACCTGCAACCACCGCCACCCAGCGCGCGAATTCGACTTTCTCCTTCAGCAGGAACACGCCGAGAAGCGTGACCAGTATGGGTGTGATGAACGAGATCGAAGAGGCCTCCGCCATCGGCATGAATTTCAAGGCGCTGAAGAAGGTCAGACTCGATGCCGCCAGCAGGAAGCCGCGTGCGATCTGCAGGCCCGGACGCTTGGTGCGCACCAGACCAAGCTTCATGCGCGGCCCGAGGATTATGACCACGAGCAGCAAGTGGAACGCATAGCGTGCCCAGACGATGCCGGGAATCGGATAGTAGCGTCCAAGGTATTTCGCGATCGTGTCCTGAACCGCGAACATCGTCACTGCAGTCAAGATCATCAGGATGCCGCGCAGAGGATGCGGCGCGGACGCAGCCCTGCTCATCGGCGCAGGGAATTATCATTTATTATCACAGCGCCGGCATTATAACCGATGGCCGCATGCTCGGACCGAACAACACTTAAGCATGTGCTGCGCTTTACGTCCGGCTCTACCGCAGTTTCTGCGCGTTATGCGTGTATTGAAGTATTCGGCGTATCCATTCGTTCCTTATGACTCAAGTGCTGATGAAACGGGCGAAGAAATGGGTTTGTATACGTCTCCGGCTTCTGGGAAGCTGCAACTTCGCAGCTTCCCAGAAGCCGGAGATGACTCGGTGCAAGACAAGGCACCCCGTTTGATTCCGCCTCGTCGAGTTCAGAACACTTGGCGCAGGCGCGCGATCGCCGCATAATGCCCGCCATGCGCGAGAAGCGGGAGGATGTTACACAAGCTGCGGCACGGCCCAGGCCGGTGCTCGATCTGACCGACGCCATCGCCTTGATCGTCGGCCTCGTCGTCGGCGCTGGCATATTCAAAGCGCCGGCGCTGGTGGCGGCCAACTCAGGCAGCGAGTGGGCCATGCTTGCCGCCTGGCTGCTGGGCGGACTGGTATCGCTTATCGGTGCGCTTTGCTACGCCGAACTCGCGACGGCCTTCCCCCATGCGGGCGGCGACTATCATTTTCTTACCCGTGCCTACGGCAAGAAGCTGTCGTTCCTGTTCGCATGGGCGCGTCTGGCGGTGATCACCACGGGGTCGATCGCTTTGCTCGCATTCGTCTTCGGCGACTATTGCACGCGACTCTATTCATTGGGCGAGCACTCGCCTGCCTATTACGCCGCGGCTATTGTGATCGTACTTACGCTGGTCAACATCGCGGGCGTGAGAAGCGGTGCGGCAGCGCAGAACTGGCTCACCGCGCTCGAAGTGCTGGGCCTGCTCGCGGTCGCGCTTGCCGGATTGCTGGTTGTGCCGGCGGCAGGGCCGGCAACCGCGCCCGGCGCTGCCGATCCGGGACAGCCGGCCTTCGGCCTCGCAATGGTGTTCGTGCTGCTGACTTATGGCGGCTGGAACGAAGCCGCCTACATCTCGGCAGAACTCAAGGACGTGCGGCGCAATATGGTACGGGCCCTGTTGTGGAGCATGTTCATCGTCACGGCGCTCTATCTGCTGGTGAATCTCGCCTATTTCCGCGGTCTGGGCCTCGCCGGCATGGCGCGCTCGCCGGTGGTTGCGGCGGATCTGCTCGAGCAGGTATGGGGCGCTGCGGGTGCGCGCATGATCAGCGCCATTATTGCAGTGTCGGCGCTCACCTCGATCAACGCCACGGTGATCGTCGGCGCGCGCAGCAACTACGCCTTGGGCTGCGACTGGCCGGTGCTCGGTTTCCTTGGCCGCTGGAACGCGCGCACCGGCTCGCCCACGCAGGCGCTGCTACTGCAGGGTGCCGTGGCGCTCGCGCTGATCGCGTTCGGCGCATTCATGCGCAAGGGCTTTGAGACCATGGTGGATTACACCGCGCCGGTATTCTGGCTGTTCTTTCTGCTCGTCGGCGTGGCGCTGTTTGTGCTGCGCCGGCGCGAGCCGCACGCGGCGCGGCCATTCAGGGTGCCGCTGTATCCGCTGCTGCCGCTCGCTTTTTGCGCGAGTAGCGCTTGGCTGCTTTATTCGAGCTTGGTGTACACGCGTCTGGGCGCTCTGGTAGGGGTGGGCGTGCTCGTTGCCGGCGTACCGCTGCTCGTTTTGGCGGCACGTCGGCGTGCGCGCGCTTAGATGGCGGTGATAACCCCGTTGACGAGCCTGATTCTGTCCCCCGAGCGCCAAGCGGGTGCCGTCGGCTGCGTGATCAGGCGGGTCGATCCATCGTCGAAGCGGATCATGATCTGGTAGTTGACCGACTTCTTCGTGTTCTTCTCGATCTGGTTCCCGGCAACGGCGCCGCCGATTGCGCCGAGCACCGTCATGGCGTCTCTGCCGCGGCCGCCGCCGGTCTGGTGTCCGAGCACGGCGCCGACGACACCGCCTGCCGCTGCGCCCAGCCCGGAGCCTTCGCCTTTCCTTTCAACCTCCCGCACCGACTCGATCACGCCGCAGTCATAGCATAGCGGCTTTCGCGCTTCGACTGGGGGCGGGGGCGGCGGTGGTGCCATCGCCGGTGCCTGGTCGTTTTGCGCAAGCGTGACGGGCGCGCTGCCCTTGGCTGAATTCACCGGCTCTGCGGCAGCTTTCGCCACCGGCTTGCTGATTTTGCGCGCCGCGTGTTTTTCGGGTGGTTTGGTTGCGGCCTCTGTGGTCGTGTTTACCGTGGCGGTCGCAGCCGGCGCAGGCGCGCTGGCGAGCTTTGACGGCTCCTCAACCGGCGCGACCGACTGGGTCGGGGTTGATTGGCTGTGGCTCGTCGGGATCAGTCCGGTGAGGGTGGCAATGCCGGCCAGGCTGAACAGCGTAACGGATATCGCGGCGATCGCGAGCAGCGGATGCAGGCTTTTCTTCGTGGTCGTATCCATTGTTTCCTCCAAGTATTGGATGCGCGTTGATGCTCGCCATATTGACAGCCAGGCGCCGAGGAAGTTGTGAGAAATTGTGACTCTTTGTAACAGGCGGAGGGGGTCCGCCGCGGGCGCCTTATGGAAACTCTGAAAAAGGGGCCCACGGCCCCCTTTTCCAATCCCCCCATCTCAGTGAAAAACCTCGGCCGAGAAACCATCGCCCGAGGTTTTTCAGAGGTTACTTAGAGCGTGCGCATCATGTCTTTCTAAACCGGACCAACCGGAATCAAACGGGGTGCCCTACGTTGACACCGAGTTTTCTCCTGATTTTTGAAAGTTGCAACTTCGCAATTTTCAAAAATCAGGAGACGTATACACACCCAATTCCTCGCTGGTTAGGTCCACAGTTCTGAGACCGCCTTTCACTCCGGTCGCAGATGCGGGAACAGGATCACGTCGCGGATGCTCGGGCTGTTGGTCAACAGCATCACCAGCCGGTCTATGCCTATGCCCTCACCCGCGGTCGGCGGCAGGCCGTATTCGAGCGCGCGGATATAATCGGCGTCGTAATACATGGCCTCCTCGTCGCCCGCTTCCTTTTGCTTCGCCTGCTCGGCGAAGCGCGCCGCCTGGTCTTCAGGGTCGTTCAATTCGGAGAAGCCGTTCGCCATTTCGCGCCCGGTGATGTAGAGCTCGAAGCGGTCCGTGATGTCCGGATTCCGGTCGTTGCGTCGCGCGAGCGGCGATACCTCGGCCGGATAATCGACGATAAAGGTCGGCTGGATCAGCTTGGTCTCGGTGGTTTCGTCAAACAGCATGAGCTGCAAAGAACCGAGGCCTTGGGCGCGCGCTACATCGACACCCAATTTCTTCAGCGCGCGCGTGACGTATTCGCGGTCGCTGAGCTCGGCTGCGCTGATCTGCGGGTGATGCCTGCAAATCGCCTGCACCACAGTCAGCCGCTCGAACGGCTTGCCGAGATCGACCCTGTGCTCGCCGTAGGGTACGACGGTCGTTCCCAGCACCTGCACGGCAACCGTGCGCAGCAGCTCTTCCGTGTAGTCCATGAGGTAGCGGTAATCGCGATAGGCCTCGTAGAACTCGATCATGGTGAATTCGGGGTTGTGCCGCGTGGATATGCCCTCGTTTCTGAAGTTGCGGTTGATCTCGAACACTTTTTCGTAGCCGCCCACCACCAGGCGCTTCAGGTACAGCTCGGGCGCGATGCGCAGGAACAGCTGCATATCGAGCGCGTTGTGGTGCGTGACGAAGGGTTTGGCGGCGGCGCCGCCCGGGATGGGGTGCATCATCGGCGTTTCGACTTCCAGGTAGCCGTGTCCCACCATGAACGCGCGGATCGCCTGGATAATCCCGCTGCGCAGGCTGAAGACCCGGCGCGCTTCGGGATTGGTGATCAGGTCGACGTAGCGCTGGCGGTAGCGCTGCTCCTGGTCGGTGAGACCGTGGAATTTCTCCGGCAGTGGGCGCAACGCCTTGGCGAGAAGGCGCAGCTTGGATACGCGCACCGTCAGCTCGCCGGTCTTGGTCTTGAACAGCCTGCCCTCGGCGCCGACGATGTCCCCCAGATCCCAGTGCTTGAATGCTTCGTGCACTGCCGCGCCGGTGATGTCGTTGGCGATGTAGAGCTGGATGCGGCCGCTCATGTCCTGGATGCTGGCGAAACTCGCTTTGCCCATGACCCGCTTCAAGAGCATGCGTCCGGCGACGCTCACATGTACTTCCGTGGCTTCGAGCTCCTCCTTGGCCTTGCCGTTATGGGCGGCATGCAGGTCCGCGGCCAGATGCTCGCGGCTGAAGTCGTTGGGGAAGGCATTGCCCTGTTCGCGCAGCCCCGCGAGCTTGGCGCGCCGCTCTGCGATGATCTGGTTCTCGTCGATTACCGCTGTCCGCTTCTCTTCTGCCATGGCGTTTCTCAAATGGTTCGCTTCGAAAGTCGTGAGGAAATTGGGAATTGGGGACAGACCCCAATATTCGCTGCAATCGTCGTCTAAACGCGCTCGCAAAATAACAGGAAATTGGGGTCTGTCCCCAAATTTCCGACAGGAAATTGGGGTCTGTCCCCAAATTTCCGCTAAACGCCCTGCTTCAAACTTGCTTCGATGAATACATCCAGGTCGCCGTCAAGCACCCCTTGGGTGTTGCCGATCTCGACTCCGGTGCGCAGGTCCTTGATGCGCGACTGGTCGAGCACGTAGGAGCGGATCTGGTGGCCCCAGCCGATGTCGGTCTTCGAATCTTCGAGCTTCTGTTGTTCGGCCTGGCGCTTGCGGATCTCGCGTTCGTACAGGCGCGATTTCAGCATGGCCATGGCTTCGGCGCGGTTGCGGTGCTGCGAGCGGTCATTTTGGCACTGCACCACGATATTTGTCGGCAGGTGGGTGATGCGCACGGCCGAGTCCGTCTTGTTGATGTGCTGCCCGCCGGCGCCGGAGGCGCGATAAGTGTCGATACGCAGGTCCGCCGGGTTGATTTCGACCTCGATGGTGTCGTCCACCTCGGGATAGGCGAATACGCTCGCGAACGAGGTATGGCGGCGGTTGCCCGAATCGAACGGCGACTTGCGCACCAGGCGGTGAATACCGGTTTCGGTGCGCAGGCGTCCGTAAGCGTATTCGCCCGAAACCTTGATGGTCGCACTCTTGATTCCCGCCACTTCGCCTGCGGATTCTTCCAGCACTTCGACGTCGAAGCCGCTGCGCTCGCAGTACTTGAGATACATGCGCAGCAGCATGGCCGCCCAGTCCTGCGCCTCGGTGCCGCCCGAACCCGATTGGATGTCGACGAAGCAGTTGGCAGGATCGAGCGGATTGGAGAACATGCGGCGGAACTCCATGCTCGCGACGAGTTTTTCCGCTGCGGCAATGTCCAGCTGCACGCTGGCGAGGGTGCCATCGTCGTCTTCGGCGCGCGCCATCGCGAACAGTTCGCCTGCGTCGCGCAGCTGGGTATCGAGCGCCAGCAGGTTGCCGACGATGCCCTCGAGCATCTTCTTTTCGCGGCCGAGCTCTTGCGCGCGCTTGGCGTCGCTCCAGACATCGGGTTCTTCCAGTTGCCTGCCGACTTCGATCAGGCGTTCCCGCTTGGTCTCAAAGTCAAAGATACCTCCGCATTTCCTTGGCGCGGGCGCCCAGGTCGGCGAGGTTATAGGCAATGGCGTTGATCTTTTCGGCTTCCATGATTGGCTTTTTCGGCGGAATTGCGCAATTATACTCCGGCGTAAGTGCTTCCTCGGGCAGTATGGACGGTGCAATCATCGAAAATGGCCATCATTGATCCCATGCCGTCTCGCCGTGACGTGCTGAAATTGCTTGCCGGAGTACCCGCCATGGCTCTGATTCCAGCTGCGCGCGCAGCTGCCGCGCCGCTCAAGCGACCGATTCCCAGGACGGGCGAACTGCTGCATGCCGTAGGCCTGGGCACCTGGCAGACATTCGATGTCGCTGGCGATGCGAGCGGACGCGCTGCCGCGCGCGAGGTGCTGGCGCGTTTCGTCAAAGTGGGCGGGCAGGTGGTGGACAGCTCGCCCATGTATGCGAGCTCGGAGTCAGTCGTGGGTGACCTCGCCGCCGAGCTCGGCGCAGAAAAATCGCTCTTTCTCGCCACCAAAGTCTGGACCAACGGGCGCGAAGCCGGCATCCGCCAAATGGAAGAGTCCATGCGCCGCATGCGCACACTGTCGTTCCATCATAAGGCCATGGATCTGATGCAGGTGCATAACCTCACCGACGTGATGACGCAACTCAAGACTCTGCGTGAATGGAAACAGCAGGGGAGGATACGCTACCTCGGCATCACGCATTACCACGAGGGCGCGTACCCCGATCTCGAGCGGCTGATCAAGACGGAAAAACTCGATTTCGCCCAGTTCAATTACAACGTGGTGACGACGGCAGCCGAAGCGCGCCTGCTGCCCGTTTGCGCCGAGTACCAGACCGCGGTGATCGTCAATCGCCCATTCGAGGAAGGCGCGCTGTTCCGACTGGTGAAAGGCAAGGAATTACCCAAGTGGGCGCTGGAATTCGACTGCAATAGCTGGGCGCAGTTCTTTCTCAAGTTCATCCTTTCCCACCCGGCGGTGACCTGCGCCATTCCGGCTACGCGCAACCCCGACTATCTTGTGGACAACATGGGCGCGGCACTCGGGCGCCTGCCCGAAGCGCTCATGCGCCGGCGCATGGCGCAGCATATGCGCAGTCTTTAGATCTTTCCAACCGGCGTGTGGTTGTGTTCGCGACCCATGGCCTGGTTCCCGGCGACCTGAACGGGCTCGACCAACCGGCGCTCGCTCTTAGCAACCCCGGGCTTACGGGTGAGAAAGACGTCGATGGGCTTCTCACGCTGGACGAGGTCCTCGGTCTCAAGCTGAACGCAGACTGGGTGGTGCTCTCGGCATGCAATACGGCCGCGGCGGACGGTGCGGGCACCGAAGCCGTTTCTGGACTTGGACGAGCGTTCTTCTATGCCGGCGCGCGAGCGTTGCTGGTATCAAACTGGCCGGTTGAGACTGTCTCGGCGAAGTTGCTGACGACCGATCTCTTCCGTCGCCAAGGGCGAGAGCCTGGCCTTACACGCGCCGAGGCGTTGCGCCGGAGCATGCTCGAACTGCTCGATAAAGGCATCGCACGCGGCGCGCAGGGCAACCCCCTCTACGCTTATGCTCATCCGATCTTCTGCGCCCCGTTCTCCTTAGTCGGGGAAGGCGCTAAGCGTTAAATAGCGCATGCACGGCCAGGCACCCATATAGCGGTAGGGACGTAGGGTTCGCGCAGGGGCTCGCCGCGTCTAGGAGAATCCGTGCTAAAGCCGCGTCGCATTTCAAATCCGACTCGCTTCATACCTTCCGCACCCCTTCGCCATATTTGGCCACCGCTTTGTCCCCCGTCAGCAGCAACATGCCTTCCACGCGCGCTTGCGCCACGAGGATGCGGTCAAATGGGTCTTTGTGCAGAGCCGGCAAATCATTCACGGCGATCGTGTGTTCACAGGTGATGGGTAATTCCCGATAGCCGTTGACCAGCAGCATGCGCCACAGGCGGCGCGGGTCAACGTTGAAATCGGCACGCCCAAGACGGCGTTTGATGCTGATCTCCCACAGGCTGGCGGAACTGAACATGAGTTGATTATCCGCCGCCAGCAAGAGGCCGCGCGCCCTGGCCGAAAACCGTTCCGGCGCACTGGCCGCCCACAGCAGTAAATGCGTGTCGAGTAGCAGATTCAAGCCGTGTGTCCTGCAAACATGCTGGCAATTTCGTCGCGGCCCATCCGATCGAAATCATCCGGCACGGCAATTTCACCCGCCATGAAGCCGAGACGGCAGGCCGTACCCGTTTCTGTGCGGCCTAGCGGAATCACTTTGACCATCGGCTTGCCCGCCTTGGCGATGATGAACGCTTCGCCCTGCGCCGCCTGTTCGACCAGGCGGGAGAGTTGAGTCTTTGCTTCGTGAATGTTGACGGTAATCATGACGGCCTCGTTGTGAACTAATGGTGCTTAGTTTACTGTAAAAACCACTGCGACAACACCAATTTTCTTGGTCTCGACTTGAACCGTGCTGGCCTGCCAAAGGAGACCTCCGGCCGGGGGATACTTACTGACTGCAAGTACCTGGCTTTGCTCGCAACCTCGAATCTTGCGAGCGAGTTTGCACACGGCGCGCGTGCGCAAGAAGGAAGACGCGATTAGAATCGACAACATGCTTTCGCCCCCGGGGAGTTGCTGCGATGGACAGAAACGGATTTGCGCTTGTTGCGAGAATGGTGTCTGTGCTCCTGCTGTGCCTAGCGGGCGTCAGCGCAGCCTTGGCACAGGAAGTCTACCCCAATCGGCCGATACGTCTGATAGTACCGTTTGCCCCGGGCGGGGCCACGGATCTGTTCGCGCGTAAGTATGCCGAGCGCCTCGGCAAAAAGCTTGGCCAACCCGTCCTGCCCGACAACAAGGCAGGCGCGAGCGGCGTCATCGCGGCGCGCGAGACGGTGCGATCAAAGGCGGATGGCTATACGCTATTCTTCGCCACCTCGACAACATTGGCGATCCTGCCCTCGATGATGGCGACTCCGGCATACGACGTGGAAAAGGATTTCACTCCCATCGCCTTGCTCGGCACGACGCCGCTGTTTTTGGTCGTGCATGCCTCAGTGCCCGCACGGACCGTGGGCGAACTGGTGGCGCTGGTGAAAGCCAATCCCGGCAAGTACTCGTATGGCACGTCCGGCACCGGAAGCACCAATCATCTCGCGGGGGAACTGTTCAAGCTGCGTGCCGGCAATCTCGAGCTCCTGCACGTGCCGTACAAGGGCAGCGGGCCGGCGCTGCAGGATGCCGTGGCCGGCGTCAACCAAGTGCTCTTCGACACTTTCAGCGGCAGCCGGCCCTTTCACAAGGCCGGAAAGATGAGGATGCTGGCTATCTTTGCCGAGAAGCGTTCCAAATTCGCCCCGGACATTCCCACTGCCATCGAGGCCGGGATTCCAGGCATGGTCGCCGGTTCGTTCCAAGTTGTTTGCGCGCCGACTGCAACGCCGGCTGCGATCATCGATGCGCTGCAGTCGGCGACAGCGGAAATCATGCGGGATACGGTGTTCCTTTCCGAACTGGAAGCGTTATCCATTGTTCCCATCACAGACTCCACGCCCGAGAAGGCGAAGCAATACATCCGAAACGAGCTGGCCAAGTGGGCGCCCCTTGTGAAGGCTACGGGCGTGAAGTTCGAATGACCGCGACTGCATTGCGGCGGATCAGGCGTTCGGACGCAAGCACTTCACGCGTGCCTATCAGGCTTGATTGAGGCGAGAGTTGCACTGATGGCGTTTCCTGTAGCGCCAAGAACTTCCGATAGATTCTGCGCTGACGCAAGAACCAGAGCTTTGTATTCCGCCATGGCGCGTACCGAAAAGCGATGCTTTGGACCGGTAATCGACAACGCGCCGGCCAGGGAATTATCTCTGGAAAAGACCGGGGCCGATACCGCGGCTATATCCGGATCGATCTCCCCGTAGTTGACATAAGGGAGGATGCGAAGCAGCTTCTTAGGGATAGCGTCAGCCCGAATGTTCCTGAAGTCGCTAAGTATCCTGCCCGACGCCCCCCCTCTGACCAATGGCATCGCGTCGCCTTCCATCGCGTGATGTCGAATACTCCGGGGTGAGTTCTCCCGCACAAGACATATCCGATGATCCCGCTGTAAGACGTAGAAGGAGGAACTTTCACCGGTGACTCCAACGAGGTGCTTCAGAACCGGGCGCACATGGTCAGCGATGCGATAGTTATGTTGGATAACCGCCGATAGTCGCATCACCTCTGGACCGAGTACATACATCTTGTCCGGACGGCGCTCGACCATATGGGCCCTCTGCAACGAGGTCAGTATGCGCAGAAGAGTGCTCTTGAAGAAATCTGTGCGATTTGCCAACGCATGCAGGCTCAGCTCGCTCGCATCAGGCGTAAAGGCGGAAAGTATCTTCATGGCGCGGTCAACCGCGTCTACGCCCCCAGCGCTGATATCGTTTGGCTTTTTGCGGTTCGATTTCTTGGACATTTCTGCTGCCGATCTAGCCATTTTGGAGTCCAATCAGGCAATCTTGACAACCATTTGGATATCATGAAAAATACGCACAAGAGAACCACATTATGCCTGACAGAATTCTAAAGTCCAGGCTCAAGTTATAACAGCAGTGCAGGTGCCTCTGTAGATTTGCACTTGATCTGCACTACGGCCAGGAGGAGGCCTTCATGATTTTGCGCATCCTGTCACGCAGCATGTTCGTGTTGGCCGCGCTGGCCGCGTGGGCGCCGGCCCATGCCGAGTATCCGGAGCGTCCGGCGCGCGTCATCATCCCGTTTGCGACCGGCGGCGGCACCGACCTCATCGGACGCGTGATCGCCGCCATCCTGACGGAACGGCTGGGCGCGCCTTTCATCGCCGAGAACCGCCCCGGCGCGGGCGGCATCATCGGTGCCGAACTCGTCGCCAAGGCTGCGCCGGATGGCTACACGCTGATGGTGGGCACGCCCGGGCCGATGACCATCAACCCGGCGATGCAACCCAACATCTCCTACGACCCGCTGCGCGATTTCGAGCCGATCATCCGCGCGACGTACAGCCACATGGTGCTGACCGTCCCAAGGGACCTGCCGGTCAAATCGGTAAAGGACTTGATCGCCCTGGCGAAGGCCAAGCCCGATTCACTGAACTTCGGCTCCTCCGGCATCGGCAGCACCTCGCACCTGGGCGGCGAGCTGTTCAAGATGATGTCCGGAATCCAGATGACGCATGTGCCGTATAAGGGCACGGGGCCCGCAGCCATCGACCTTGCTGCCGGGCGCATCCAGGTGCTGATCGAAAACCTTCCGGTGCTGTCGCCGTTCATCAAGCGCGGCGACATCCGCCTGCTTGCCGTGGGCGGAACAACGCGCGCGCGCAGCGTGCCCGACGTTCCGACCATCGCCGAGTCGGGACTGCCGGGCTACGAATCGACCACCTGGCTCGGCCTGTTCGCGCCGGCGAAGACGCCCAAGGCCATCATCGACAAGCTGCATTCCGCAGTCGCCGCCGGGATGCGCGCGAGCGCGATCAGCGAAAAACTCGAAGGCCTCGGCTACGAATCCACGGCCGGGGGCACGCCCGAGCAGCTGCGCACCTATCTTGAAACCAAGCTGGCCGAGATGCAGAACCTGGTGAAGACAGCTGGACTCAAACCGCAGTAAGCCGGCTGGGTTCCTGTTTCAGCGTTTCTCCAAAACCACGAAAGGAATTTGCATGGGAACTACGGAGATCTTAGCCAGATTCGTCATCGAGACCGGCTACAATGATTTTCCCAAAGAGGCGGTCGAGCTGGCCAAGGGCTACATACTTGACTGCGTCGGGCATACGATAGGCGGCTCTGGTGAAGAGGTCAGCCGGCGGTTGATGAACCATCTGCGGGAATCCGGAGGCAAACCGGAGGTGGGGGTGACCGGCGGCCGCTTCAAGACAACGGTACCCAACGCCTGCTGGGTGAACGGCACCTCGGCTCACGCTCTGGAACTTGAGGCGGCGGGTCGTTTCGGTGGCAGCAACTACTCCCCCCTCGTCCCGTCGGCTCTCGCTTTGGGCGAGATGCTCAACTCGTCGGGTAAGTCAGTTATCGAGGCGTTTGTCCTTGGCGTGGAAATTCAAGGCAAAGTTGGCTTGGGCAGCATCGGAGCGCCGAACCGAGGCTACATTGGCTTCATGTACGGCCCCATCGCCGTGGCAGCCATTGCCGCGAAGCTGATGAAATTCGATACCAGCCTCCTCACAACCTCCCTCGGCCTTGCCATACCGTATTGTGGCGGCTTTCGTCGCTCTACCGGTTCCATGGCTCACCTCCTCGATAGCGGCATTGCCGCCAGGGACGGGGTCGTTGCGGCCTTCCTCGCCAAGGCCGGCATCACTGCGTGCCAGGACATCATTGAAGGGTGGGAAGGTTTTGGCGAGGTGTACTGCGAAGGGGAGCAGGGCGGCTACGATTTCGACGCGATGACCAAGGACCTCGGCAATCCTTTCTATATCATTTCTCCCGGGACCTCGGCCAAATCCTACGGCTGTTGCGTACAAAACGACCGCGCGCTTGATGCCATCTTCAAGCTGATCGAACAATACGACATCCACTATGACCAGGTGGAGAGCGTCGAAGTGGAGACACCGCCGCACACGGGCAAGATGCTCCGCTTCAATGAGCCTAGATCCGGCGAGGAGGCCAAGTTCTCTTTGAAGCATTCTCTTGCGGCGGCTCTGCTGACGCGCAAACCCGAAATGCCATGGACCGCGCCCTTCACGGATGAGCGCGCCGTGGATCCGAAGTACAAGGAGGCTCGCGCCAAGATCAACTGGAAGATCAGAACCGACCTGCCCATGACGCGTGTACACACGGGCGAGCAGAAGGTGGCGCTGAAGATGAGAGACGGCCGGGTGCTTAGCAACGCGGTGGATGCATCGAATCAGAGGGGCGCGCGCGGCAAGGACCTGAGCCGCGAAGACCGCCTGACCATATTCCGGAGCTGCGTCAAAGGGAAAATCTCCGATGCCGAAGCCGAGCGCCTTGTCGCGCTTGTCTCCATTTTGGAGGAACTCGACAGCGTGCGAGAGATCGCCGAGATCATGACATCGGCGCAAGCTTGACGTCCAAGTTGGACTTGGTTCAGTACAAGTTCGCGCTTATGTCGCGGTCGACGATGCGAGGAGCGCTTGCGCTGACCAATCTAGGGTTTCGTTCGAGGAGGACGGCTTAATGACGCTGGAAGAGCAATTGGTGCGCCACGTTTGTGACAGGTCCTACTCGGATCTACCCGCTGCGGCCATCGAAGCGGCACGCCGTGAAGTGCTGTGGGCTCTGGGGACAAGCTTCGCCGGCGCCTCAGCCCCGGGTTCGGACTGCATCCTCGCGTTCGCGCGGCAGATGGGCGGCGCGGGCGAGGCCACCGTGATCGGCTACGGCGACCGTCTGTCACCGCTCGCCGCGGGGCTCGCGAACGGCTGCTTTTCCAAGGCGCTCGAATACGAGGACAAATATTGGATCGATTACGGTTGCTGCTACGCCATCGGGACCGCGGTGGTCCCGGCCGGCTTCGCCACGGCCGAGCAACTCGGCGGAGTCGACGGCCGCGCGTTCCTCGCCGCGGTCGCTTTGGCGACGGATGTCGCCGCGCGCATGATCAAGGCGGTTCCCAAGACGATCTATACGGGATGGAACTCGACCTACCTGTTCTCGGCCTTCGGCGCTGTGATTGCGGCCGGCAAGCTCATGGGGCTCACGCGCGAGGAGATGCACAACGCGCTCGGCCTTGCGTACGCGCAAACGACAGGCAGTCGCCAGAACATGATCGACGGCGCGCTCGGCAACCGGATCCAGATGGGGTTCGGCGTGCGCAACGGGCTTAGCGCCGCGCAACTCGCGAAGCTGGGCGCCACCGGGGCCAAGGGCTTCCTCGTCGGGAAGTTCGGCCTGTACTCGCTCTTCCTCAAGGATACCGAGTTCCACGTCAACGATTTGACCGCAGGGCTGGGCGAGAACTACTTGGGCAATCTGCTCGGCTACAAAGCCTACCCCTGTTGTGCGGCAACGCACGCCGCATTGGACGCGATTGCGTCGCTCATCGCGCAGGGTCCGCTCGACGCCGAGGCGATCGATGCGGTGAACATTTACGGCACCGCACACATGACGAACACCGTCGAGCCCATCGAACGGCGTCAAGTACCGAAGACGCAGCCGGACGCGCAATTCAGCATGGCCTGGAGCGCGGCTTGCCTGCTGGCGGATGGTCGGCTAGGGCTCTCGCACTATACCGAGGCCGCTTTGGGCAAACCGAGGTACGCGAACCTTGCGCGCAAGGTGAAGACCGACATGGACCCGAATCGAACGGCGGTCCATGTGGAGATACGCATGAAGGATGGTTGCGCGCTGCGCTCCCGGCCGTTGGGAGCCCCCAAGGGACACCCCGAAAACCCGTTGTCGCTTGCCGAGATAGTCGATGCCTACCGGGACTGCATGAAGAACGGGCCGAAGAAACTTCCAGTGGCGCAAACGGAGCGTGCAAAGGACCTCGTGCTCGCCATGCAGGATCAGCGCGACGCCACCGAGGCGATCCGTCTGCTCGCGTAGGACCGTATGCGCGCGACGCGCGTTTGTCGTAACCGGACTAGAGAAGCTTGGCCAAAGGACTGATATGTTCCGCAGAGATAAACTGAGCGAGATTAGAGAACGAAGAAGGCAGTGGGAGGAGCGGACACAGCGGACATCTCCTGCTGGTTCCGGAGCGCAGGAAAGACCGAACAGGTTCTACACGCCCGCTGACGTCGAAGACCACGACTTCCTTTCAGATGTGGGCTTTCCCGGGGAATATCCTTATACGGCAGGCGAATCGGCAACCGCCGGCGAAGAAAGCGGCTTCAAGAAACCCAAGATCTATGCGGGCTACGGCACGCCGGAAGATACCAGGGACTACTACAAATCCATGCTGAGCACGGGGCGCGGCGAGTCGCCCCACATGGCCTTCGATTTGCCGACCCAGTGCGGCTACGATTCCGATGCGCCCATGGCTAAAGGTGAGGTGGGGAAGACCGGGGTCGCGGTAAATTCGCTGCAAGACTTCGAGACTATCTATGATGCCTATCGTGGCGAGCATGACCTGGATAAGATCTACTCGAGCTGGGTGATCAATGCGCCCGCCAACATCATCCTGGCCATGTACATCGCGATCGCGGAGAAGCGGGGGATTGCGCCCGCCAAGCTGGCGTGTGTTCCGCAAAACGACATCCTGAAGGAGTATGTGGCCAGAGGCACGTACATCTTTCCGCCCAAGCCTTCGATGAGGCTCGTGCGCGATACCATCACCTACTGCACCAAGAATATGCCGCTGACTAGTCCAGTCATGATCAGCGGCGTCCATATAAGAGAAGCCGGCGCGACCGCAGCGCAGGTGCTCGCGTTCACCTTTGCCAACGGAATTGCCTATGCCCGCCTAGGGCTCGACGCAGGCCTCGACGTCGACGATTTCGCCCCGAAGCTCACTTTCCTCACCTTCGGCGGCAGCATGGAGATGTTCCAGGAGATAGCGCTGCAGCGGGCGGCTCGCAGGATGTGGGCCAGGATTATGCGCGAAACATTTGGCGCGAAGAATCCGGAGAGCTGGGTCCTGCGCGCTTTCCGGGGCGCCATCATCGGCAATTCCTCAACCACCGCGCAGCGGCCTTTGAACAATTTGACCCGGACCATCATCGGTGGCGTGGCTTCGGCATTGTCGGGTGGCGGCGGAGAGGTTCACCCGGCCTATGATGAGCCTCTTGGACTCGGCTACAGCTTGGAGGGCCGCCAGCTGATGCGCGACGCGGAAAGGATAATAAGACACGAGGCCAGGCTGTGCGACGTCGTCGACCCACTCGCCGGCTCGTATTTTATCGAGGGACTCACCGACAAGGTAGAAGCCGAGGCATGGGAGATCCTCAATAGGATCGATGACATGGGTGGTGCAGTGGCTTTTATCGAGCAAGGCCACATGCGCGCGGAGATCGCGCGAAGCTCCTATGAGTATCAGAGGAAACTGGAGTCGGGAGAGAAGATTCGGGTTGGCGTGAACAAGTTCCTGGGTTCGAACGAGCTCGAGGTGATGCCCACACGCGTGGTGCCGCATCCTTACGATCCGAAAAAGCGGGAGGACGCCGAGAGAAAGCAGATAGCCAACTTAGCCAAATTGAAGCGCGAACGCGATAACTCGGCGGTGGCTTCCACGCTGAAGGAACTGCGGCAGGCGGCAGAAAATGAAAAAATCAACCTCGTGCCGCCGACTCTAGCGGCCGTCAAGGCCTACGCCACGCTTGGCGAAATATGCGACGTCTTCAGAGATGTCTTCGGGGAATATACGCCCCACTCAATGATATAGGAGCCTGCAAATGAAGCACAAATTACGGGTTGTGTCGCGGCTGATGTTTTGCATTGCGTTGCTCGCGGCTCATGGCGCAGCGTTCGGCCAGAGCTACCCCGACAAGCCGGTGAAGATCGTCCTCGCATTCGGCGCGGGCAGCGCGACAGATATGGTGACCCGCGTCTATGCGGACGCATTGCGGCTCGTGTTCAAGCAGCCATTTGTCATCGAATACAAAGTGGGCGCCTCGGCGCGCATCGGTGCGGAATTTGTGGCACGTGCTGCGCCGGACGGATATACGCTGTTCGTGGGTTCCAACACTTCGCACTCCGCGAATCCGTACCTGTTCAAGAAACTGAACTACGACCCGATCAAGGACTTCACGCCGATCTCGAACCTGATCCAGTTTACCTCGGTGCTGGTGGTTGATCCCAACGTTCCGGTGAAGAGCGTGCAGGAACTGCTCGCGTTCGCGAAAACCAATCCGCAGAAGGTCAGCTGCGCGTATGGAAACACCAGCGCCCAGATCACCTGTGCTTCGCTGTTTCGCCGCGGCGGCGTCGAGGTATTGCAAGTTCCCTATAAAACCAATCAACTCGCAATCGCCGATATCTTGAGCGGGAATGTGACCATGAATTTCGTCGATCTTGCGACGGCAAGTCCGCTTATTAAGGCGGGTAAGCTGCGTGCACTGGCAGTCGCAAAGGCCACCCGCTCCAGCTACATCCCCGACGTGCCCACTGTGGCGGAAACGCCGGGGATGGCCGGTTTCGATAATCCGTCATGGATCGGGCTGTTTGGTCCCGCGGGTATGCCGCGGCCGATCGTCGAATTGCTGAGCGGCGCGATCCAGAAAATTGCGGCCAATAGGGAGAACAAGGAGCGCTTCGCCCAATTTTCGGCTGAACTCCGCGCCAGTTCGCCTGAGGAATTTGGCAAGTTTGTCGCTTGGCAGCTTGATAATTGGGGGCATCGAATCAAGGAATTGGGCATCGAGCCCGAATAGTGCCCCGGCGGCCGACTCCTGCCGTGCCGCGGTCCGCCGCGTCGCATAGAGGATGTTCCATAAACGCAACAGTAACCGGCGGAGAGGCATGAAATGACGACGCGCATTTGGCACCAGAGTTACCTGGATCTGGCACAGCTCCCCGGGTATGCCGCGATGCTGGCGGGGCACGGCCGCAGCGTCTGCGGTCCTGACACGGTCGTCGATCTGCACGGCGTGGAGACAGGCGATTGGTCACCCGGCGCCTATGTCAAGTACTCGGGCCAGGGCAACCACCTGAAGGTCGCGCAGATCATCGAGAACGCGCTGCGTGCAGAGCGGGAGGGCTACGATGCCATCGCCCTCAGCGTATTTCTCGACCCCGGGCTGGAGGAGGCGCGGAACCTCGTCGATATCCCGGTCGTGAGCGCGCTTGAGACCGCGCTCGAGGTGGCTTCGAAGTTCGGGCGGGCCTTCGGGCTCATCACGCGCGCAAAGTGGATGAACCCCCGCGTCGCTGCACTCGTGCGCCAGTACCGCTACGACGATCGCGTTGCCACACTGGCGCCTCTTGCTTATCCGATGGGCCTGGATGAACTCGACACGGTGTTGGCTGCGCCCGGGGAGTTCATCGATCGGTTTAGCCAACAAGCGTCCGCGCTGATCCGCTCGGGCGTCGATGTCATTATTCCCGCCGAAGGCCTGTTGAACACTGTGCTGGTGCGTAGCGGCGTGCGCGAAGTCGAAGGTGTTCCTGTACTCGATTCCTACGGCGCACTCCTTGCGCACGCCGAGATGTTGGTGCGCGTGCGGCGTTCTCTTGCACCTGCCGTGACGCGCAACGATATTCCCGAGCAGGTTGCGGACCAGTTGCGTCGGGCTACGGCGGCGATGCTGCTTCGGCCGCGCGGCCCCGCATGATGGCTCGCACAGGACAACTGGGACAACGCGCAGATCTTGCGCGAAGGGTTCGAGGTTGCGTACGCGCTTTGACGACGCGCGCGCGAATGTGGCGTAGAGGCGATATCAAGCGCGCGTGAAGACCTATGCAAAAAGGAGAAGGACAATGATCAGATTGAAGCAGTCCGAGGATGTTCACAGAAGCATGCGCCAGGACGACATTCCGGATCCGGCGCTATCGACCTTCGCCTTGGCTATTGAAGCATTGAATAATGTGTGGCGAAAAGGCAAGACACAATTGCCCAACGCAGTGCTCATGATCGTGGCCGCCATGTCACTGCATCTGCCGGCGGCTCAAGCTCAGGACTATCCGAATCGCGCCGTCAAGCTGCTGGTGGGCGCCGCGCCGGGGAGCACGACCGACATCGTGGGACGGGTCGTGGCCGAGGGGCTACGCGCGCGCCTAGGTCAGGCGTTCGTGGTCGAGAACAAGGCCGGTGCGAACGGCGTGCTGGCGGCCGAAACCGTGGCCCGCTCTGCTCCGGACGGCTATACGATTCTCGTGGGCTACGCGAGCCAGATAAGCGTCAATCCGCATGTGTACGCGAATATCCGCTACCACGCCGAGAAGGACTTCGCGCCGGTCACTCCGGTGGTCGCGGCGCCCTTTGTGCTGCTTGTCAACCCGAGCAATCCGAAGATGGCGTCGGTGAAGTCGCTGCACGACCTCGTCGCACTGGCCAAGTCGCGGCCCGGCGCGCTCACGTTCGGATCGGCGGGCGTTGGTAGTATGGTGCATCTCGTAAGCGAGCAGTTCAGCTCGGCGATGGTTCTGCGTACTGTCCACGTGCCGTATCGCGGCGCGGCCCCTATGGAAACCGGGCTGATCGGCGGCGAAGTCGACTACGCGTTCGATAACCTGTCCGGCGTGCCGCTCGCGCGGGACGGCCGGCTGCGCGCGCTGGCCGTGACCGGGACTGCGCGCTGGCCCGACTTGCCCGACGTGCCGACGGTTTCGGAACTCGGCATGCCTGCCACGCTGAATATTTCGTCCTGGTTCGGAATCCTCGCGCCAGCCGGGACGCCGGACAAGATCGTCCAGCTTTTGCATCGCGAGATCGTCGCCGCAATCGCCGTGCCTAGCGCGAGGGAGCGCCTCGCGAAGTTTGGCCTCATAGCCACGATGAGCCCGTCGGCGTTCGCCTCCCAGATCAGGGCGGAAGGGCACCAGTACGGGGAACTCGTGAAGCGCCTGAACATCAAACTTGAATAGTGCGCGGCGAGTAATCGAGAGCAGGCGCGAGGCGCACGGATTCTCGTCCATGCGCATTCGGCGATCCGCGCGAGCAATGAACGCGAGCTCACATCCGCCGCGCCGAAAACTCGTCGGCGATCTTGTCCTCGTAAAAACTGGTCGGCGAAGGCGCGTTCATGAACTGGCGGTGCACATCCTGCGACACGCCGCTATAGGCAAGCACCGTGCCGTCGCGCAATTCCACTTCGAGCACGCGCGATTTCGGGTCGTAGCCGATGGCGCGGATCTTGTCGGATTTGACGCGTTTTCGCTCCATGGATCACTCCTGTAAGAATGCGATGACCAAACCCGCAGTCGCGGCCGCACCGAGCATCGCCGGAGCGCAGCGGCGGCCGAGCGCGGCGCCGCCGACCGCGAACACCAAGCCGAGCTTGAACGCGATATTCGAAATCAGCGCGAGCACGACCGCGCCTGCTGCCTGCGCGGGCGCGAGTTTGCCCACGTTGTATAGGCGCAGCGTGGTGATCACGCCCAGCAGTATCGCCAGCGTCGCGTAGTCGAGCCAAATCAGCGCGCCCAGGCCATAGCACACGCATAGTGCCGCCACCGACGTGGTTCCGGGGTCGGCGGCCTCGTCGCCTTCGCGCGCGTAGGCGGCGATCATCATCGCTCCGACCAGGGCGAGACCCGCCACGAGTATCCAGGGTGATCCGGTCTTCTGCGCGATCAGGCCGGCGAGGGTGCCGAGCAGCGCGACCAGCGCGAAGGTGCGCAGGCCCGCTTTGCTGGAGGGATTGCGCTCGCGCTCGAGCCCGATCAGCAGCCCCAGGGCCAGGCTCGTGAGAAAGGCCGGCAGTGGCGCGAGGCCGCTCGATTCGAGAAAGCTGATGTTCACGCGACGCTCTCCCAGTCTTCGACGATGAGCTGCACGCTCTGCACGCCATTGTATTCGTTTCGCGCGAGGCGGTAGGCCGCGCGGATGGCGCCGCCCGCCGGGCTTAGCGAATTGAAACGTATCGCATCGTACGCTTTGCCATCCTTTTGCAGGCGCAGCTTCAGATGCTTCTCGCCGACCACACGCTGGCTGGCGACGGCAAAGCGGTCGCAGAACATGGGCTGCGGGAAGCCCTGGCCCCAGACCTCGCGCTCCAACAGCCGGATGGTATCGAGGTTCATATACGCCGATTCCAGCGGGCCGTCGGTCTCGATCGAGCGCGCCAGATCGGACGCTGCGAGCAGCCTGCGCACCGAGGCCTCGAACAACTCGCGAAACTGCGCCAGGCCTGCGCCCGGTATGGTGAGGCCGGCTGCCGCGGCATGGCCACCGAAACGCAGGATCAGACCGGGCGCGCGCTTGGCGACAAGATCGAGCGCGTCGCGCAGGTGCAGGCCTGGGATCGACCTCCCCGATCCTTTCAATTCGCCCGCGTTGCCCGCGGCAAACGCAATGACCGGCCGGTGCAGCCGGTCCTTGATGCGCGCGGCGAGTATGCCCACCACGCCCTGGTGCCAGGACGGGTCGTAGAGCGACAGGGTATAGGCCGCATTTTCCTCTGGATTCGCGTCCACGTTCTCCAGCATGGCGAGTGCCTGGTCTTGCATGTTGCCTTCGATTTCGCGGCGCTCGCGGTTCAACCGGTCCAACTCCTGCGCGATGTTGAGCGCGCGCGCCGTGTCGTCGGTGATCAGGCATTCGATCCCGAGCGCCATGTCGGCGAGCCGCCCGGCCGCATTGAGCCGCGGCCCTGCGGCGAAGCCGAGATCGAAGCAGGACGCGGAGCGAGCTTCGCGCCCGGCCACTCGCAGGAGCGCTGCAACGCCGGCCTGCATCTTGCCCGCGCGTATGCGCTTCAAACCCTGCGCCACGAGGATGCGGTTGTTATGGTCCAGGCGCACGACGTCCGCCACCGTACCCAGGGCCACCAGATCGAGCAGTCCTGCGAGGTTGAACTCAGGACGGTTCTTGAAACGACCGCGGCGGCGCAGTTCCGCCCTCGTCGCCAGCATGACGTAGAACATCACGCCCACGCCGGCGATGGCCTTGCTTGGGAAGTCGCAACCTGGCTGGTTCGGATTGACGATGCAGGTGGCCTCGGGCAGGGTTTCGGCGGGCAGATGGTGGTCGGTGATGAGCGTGGCGATGCCGAGTGCGTTTGCCCGAATCACGCCGTCGTTGCTGGCGATGCCGTTGTCCACCGTGATCAGCAGGTCGGGGGGGCGCGCCGAGCGAGCGGCGAGTTCGACGATTTCCGGTGTCAGCCCGTAGCCGTATTCGAAGCGATTCGGCACCAGGTAGCTCACGTCCGCGCCGAGCGCACGCAGCGCGCGCATGCCGACGGCGCAGGCCGTAGCGCCGTCACAGTCGTAATCGGCCACGATCAGCAGGCGTTGCCTGTTATCGATGGCGTCGGCAAGAAGCGTCGCTGCGCGTCGCGCGTGCAGCAGGCGCTCGGGCGGGATCAGGCCGGCAGTTTCGCTTGCCACTTCACTCCTGTCCTGTACGCCGCGCGCGGCGTACAACTGCGCCAGCACCGGATGCAGGCCTTGCTGCAGCAGCATGTCGCGCGCGCGCGCGGGAATCGGGCGGTTGACGATCGTCGGCATAGTCATGCGAGATCTGCGAGCGGCTTCACTCGCCGCCAGAAGCGGCGCAGGTCGCCGCGTGTGACCTCGGCCGAATGCACGCCTTCGGGCCCGAGTGCGTGCAGGCTCACCATGCCGACACGTCCCTGCGCGAGCGCCTCCAGCAGGGGGGCGAACCAGTCGCGCTCCAGATCTTCCAGGTGTTTGCGCCAGCCATCGGCGTCACCGTACTGCGCCGCCTTGCGCAAGCCGTCGAGGAGGACCAGGCCGACGCCTTCACTGCCACCGCGGCGCAGCAAGTCCGCGGCGCCATCGGGCAGCGTGTACGCGGCAATGCGCGCGGCCTGGGCGAGGCCCAGCGCGAGCGCAGCGTCGGACCACACCGCAGCGAACGGTGCCGACAGCGCACTCTGCAGCTTGCCGCCGCCCCAAGCCCAGACGCCGTTGATCGGGAGCAGACCTGCCTCCTCGCGCGCCATGTTGATCGCATGTCCGTGCAGCAGCATCTGCGCGTCGTTCAGACGCGCGCGCCAAGTCGGTCCGTCCGCGCCTTGCGGCAGCAAGCTGTCGATGCCCTTGCCCACGACTTCGGGCAGAGCGCTCGTCTCCAGCGCCGGCGAGCGTTCTGCGCGCAGGTACCAGCGCTCCGGACGCAGCGGACGGAAGATGAGGCCGTCGCTCGAAAAATGCGCGTTCAGGCTGTCTGTCAGGATTCGAGCTTCCCGCTGCGACACCCTGAAGACGCCGCTGTCGGCGAGCACCAGATGGTTGCCTTCGAGCTTCAAGTGCACCGGATCGGCGCGCAGCCAGTAGTGCGTGCCGGGTTCGCCGCCGTCGGCGAGAAGGCAGTATGGCGCGACCGGCCAGTCGCCTTGTCTCTCCACGTCGAATCGCTCGCACAGCCAGGCCTCGGTCGTACGCGCATCGGTGCGCTGCTGCCGCCCCTTGGCGAGGAGCCGTTCCAGCGCGGGGAGTTTCAATTCGCGGTAGATGTCGCGGAAATCCGGCTCGGGCCAGGGCAGAGCGGGGACCAGCAATTGGCAATGCATGCGAAATCTTATCATTGCCGATCGCGCGTAGGCAGGCGGTTAGTATGTCAAAATACGGCTCCGGCGCGAAATCGCAGCAAAACTTCATTTGAGCCCACTTCCCTACGAATTGTTCGTCGGCCTGCGCTACACCAGAGCCAAGCGCCGCAACCACTTCATCTCCTTCATCTCGCTCACCTCGATGCTTGGCATCGCACTCGGCGTGGCGGCGCTGATCACGGTGCTGTCGGTGATGAACGGCTTCCAGAAGGAACTGCGCGCGCGCATCCTCGGCGTCGCTTCGCACGTGCAGATCAGCGGTGCGGGCGATGCGCTCGATGGCTGGGAGGTGGTGGCCGGGATCGCAGCGTCGGATCCGCGCGTGCTTGCGACGGCGCCCTATGTCAACGTGCAGGGCATGCTCACCTTCGATGGTGCCGTGCGCGGTGCGGTCATTCGCGGCATCCTGCCCGAGCGCGAGGACCAAGTCGCGGAAATCGGCTCGCACATGAAAGTCGGTACGCTTGATAGGCTCAAGGCAGGAGAATTCGGCATCGTGCTCGGCTCGGAGCTCGCGCGTGCGCTCGCCGTCATCGAAGGCGATAAGTTGACCCTGATCGCGCCGCAGGGGCAGGTCACGCCGGCCGGTATCGTGCCGCGCCTGAAGCAATTCCGCGTGGTCGGCATCTTCGAGGTCGGCATGTTCGAATATGACTCCGGCCTCGCGCTGATCCAGCTCGAGGACGCGCAGAAGCTTTACCGCATGGGAGACCGCGTTTCGGGTGTGCGCTTGAAGCTGCGCGACCTGTTCGAATCACGCCGCGTGGCGCTCGATCTTCTGCCGCGCCTGGGCGATAACGTGAACGTCAGCGACTGGACGCGCAGCCACGCCAATTTCTTTCGCGCGGTGCAGATAGAAAAGAACGTGATGTTCATCATCCTGCTCTTGATCGTCGCGGTGGCCGCATTCAACATCGTGTCCACGCTGGTAATGGCGGTCACCGACAAGCAGCCCGACATCGCGATCCTGCGCACGCTGGGGGCGGCGCCCTTGGGCATCATGGCGGTGTTCATCGTGCAAGGCGCGCTGATCGGCGTCATCGGCACGCTGCTCGGCATCCTGGGCGGGGTGCTGCTCGCGCTCAACATCGACGTGGTGGTGCCCTTCATCGAGCAGGTATTCCGGGTGCAGTTCCTGTCGAAGGACGTGTACTACATCAGCGAATTGCCCTCCGATCTGCAAGTGCGCGACGTGGTCACGATCGCACTGGTTTCATTCGTGCTGAGCTTGCTCGCCACGCTTTACCCGAGCTGGCGCGCGTCGCGCGTGAATCCGGCCGAGGCGCTGCGCTATGAGTGACATCGTTCTTGCTTGCGCGAAACTGGCGATGATCTACCAGCAGGGCAAGGTCGAGGTGCCGGTCCTGCTTGGCGTAGATCTGGAAGTGCGCGCGGGCGAACTGGTTTCCATCGTCGGCGCCTCGGGCTCGGGCAAGAGCACTTTGCTGCATCTTTTGGGCGGGCTCGACAGCGCCACCTCGGGCGAGGTGAGCATACTCGGCCGGCCGATGCAAAGCCTCACCGAGGCGGCGCGCGGGCGGCTGCGCAATGAGTCGCTCGGCTTCGTCTACCAGTTCCATCACCTGCTGATGGAATTCACCGCGCTCGAGAACGTGGCCATGCCGCTACGCATTCGGCGTCTGCCGGTGACTGAGGCGCGCGCTCGCGCAGCCGCGATCCTCGAGGAAGTGGGGCTCGGCAGCCGCCTCCAACACACGCCGGCGGAACTCTCGGGCGGCGAGCGCCAGCGCGCTGCGCTCGCTCGGGCGCTGGTGACCGAGCCCGCCTGCGTGCTCGCCGACGAACCCACGGGCAACCTCGACCGTCACACCGCGGCGCAGGTGTTCGAACTGATGCTGGAACTCAATCGCCGCCGCGGCACCAGCTTCGTCATCGTGACGCACGACCCCGGCATCGCTGCGCGCACCCAGCGCGTGCTGCGCCTGCAGGATGGGGTGCTGAATCCGGATTGATCGACGGGAAGGTGAAATGGTCTGGTCCCGTGATTTTGGACGAGGTGTTCAAGAAAAGAACAGCGTGATGAAATGCACTATCTGCAAGACCGGTCATACTCACCCCGGTATTGCCACCGTTACGCGGCAAGGCGACAACGCGGTGGTGGTCCTTCGTAACGTACCCGCAGACATTTGCGAAGACTGCGGCGAGTATTATTTGGTGGTGTGACTCCGACCGCGAATGTCGTCTTGGCACCAAATTATGCTCCCGCGGCGTACAAAGAAGTGTGCACCACAGCTTCCGGTTTGCCAAATTGAAGGTTGAAGGGTAGGTCTCAGGAGCAGGTCCACTACCAACGTCCAATCTCGTGTGCCAGCAATCGGTACGCGAATATGCTCATTACACCGCGGGCAGGGGAAATGTGCCCACTTAAGATATCCTTCGCGGATTTCGCAGAATAGAAGGCCTCCTACCAACTCATCCTCGTCAGGAGTGTCTTCGACAAACACTGTCAAAAAATCGGGGCGCTGGCATATGCCAATACGGATTAGCCATTCGACCCACGAAAGTAGGGGGCGTATCATCCAGCGATATCTAAGAAGGGCATCATGTCTCCGCGCCCGTCATATCGGCGCTGATAGCAGAGCTTGCATTCCGGTTTGGATTGGCCCTCGGGAACCGTATCCGCGTCTTTGACTTCGTTTAATCGGCGCACGCGCTCGGAGCAGGATCCCGAAATACCGCGGAAACCAACTAATCTTTGGAACAGCTCATTTACAGCCATCGTGGCTACTTCCGTAGTGAACGTCACAACTACCGGACTGGGGTCAGGCGCGTTCGGTATGTAGCCTGCGCGTCGCCGCTGCTCGTGGAGAATCGGATCGTGTCGGCGAAGATCCTCTTCTAACATCCGTTCGGGTCGGATCAACGCTCTGCAAACCTGACATGGATTTCCAGGTTGTACGACCGTTACTCGACCATCAAACGTGTCATACCCAGATTCGCTGTTCGGCTCGATGAGTAGCCCAAGATCGATAACCGGGATCAAGTAGAAATGCGCAATGCGGTTCAGTAGGTTGCGTCCGAGATGGTCATCGGTACATCCAAAGATAATATCGCAGGACCGTAGGGCGTCGCGACATCTATTGTCGTCCACATCAAAGGGAAATCGGGCTACGGCCAGCGGGAAACCAATCTCCGCAATAGCTTCCCCGACGACGTCAACTTTCAAGCGGCGAAGATTTGCGTCGTAGCGCGTGGAGAAATGCAACCGATTCAGGTTAGTATCGTCAACGCGGTCGGCATCAAAAAGGGCTATGCGACGGATTCCAATTCGGCTTAACAGACTGACCACAGCGGAGCCTGTCCCGCCGCAGCCGGCGATGCCAACCCTTAGCTGCGCCAAATCTTGGATAGCGAATGATCCGAAAGCTCTTGCTTGGCGGTCAAGCTCCGCAGGAACACTGCCTATTCCGCGACCGGGGTACCAGAATTGCCATCGTTGTCCGATCACGCGAATGAGTTCAACAGGGTACGGATTGAGATCACTATTGTACGCACGAGCAACAAGCTGTCCTTGTCCATCCATGACGACCGAAAAATGAGGACGAGGACTTTCTAGCCTATCAAACGCAATTTGGAACAACTCTTTTTCCGCAATATCGTCGTCAGCGGAAAATCCAAGCGGCCCATTCGGATGTGAGTGAACGACGGCGACCGCCAATTCCTTCGGCTCGGCTTGCTTGAGAGTGTCAAAAAATGGTGTGGTCGACCAAGTCATCTTGGTCTGTCTGCGCTCGAGAAAAACGCTTTCATCGACTTCAATGAGCTGACGTACAACCGCACGTTCTTCGACTTCCCTTGTCCATGGATCGATAATCCTTGATCGACCGCACAGTAAGAGAGCCGCGTATTCTCGGTCGTCACGCAGTACGCTAGCTTCAAGCGCAGCTCGGTGTTCTTCGAGAATAGTAAGCGTGTATCGGGTCATGCTTTACGCAGTTCCGCACGAACGTATTGCAGGTAAGTTTGAAGGCCGTCAACCCCGACTCGCCATTCGGCATCAGTGAGATGGCGAGACCAGAATTGCCACGGCCGGCTGAAGATTGTGTTGTTGCCGTTTGCGCGGTCCGGCTCCGTCGCATCAGTGCGCTTCAAGCGGGGGCTCGTGTAGAAGCTGTCCAACTTTGTCGTGGCATAGCCAGTCGGGATGAGAATCATCAGTTCGCAGCAATTGCAAGAAGAAAGTTTCCCGTTGTCGTCCGCATGCAGATTTCCCTCGAATTCGAACTTCGGAAAGACGATCCCCCGGCGGATTTGTCCATCCGGCAGCTGCTCCGTTTCTAGACGATGCTCCAATTCCTTCTCGCGAAGGAAATCGTGATCGTCCTCAGGAAGGAAGCTCATGCGCCAGGTGAAGTGGTCGGCTTACGAGTCGTGAACTTCTTGATGCCGTGCGGTTCCGCGCGTTCATCCAGATCGACGTCCTTATTGTCGGCGATCTCCGGATCGGTTCCTGGGCCCGGCACAATTTGATTAACTACCCAATCTGCGAGGCTGCCAGCAAGCGTCTTGATTTGCGAGCCCGTGATGAGTTGCTGCGGCCAGGTTTTTTCCTGCTTGTTCACGATAAGCTTAAACGGATGATGGTCTGACATTTCTATTCCTTTCGCATTTCGCCGCAAATACGGCAATTCGATGCACTCGAGCGGAGTACGTGTTACTTTTCCTTCGTCACGCCCTTGAATGGTTTCGGATCGGCTTTCTGATCCAGAAAACGGCCAGTTTCGGTGTCCCGCTTTACCCAGTGCTCGGTATGCGGGTTATAGGTCTGAGACCGCTCGCGGACGGCGCCGACCCGGTGATGGTCGCCAAAGGGGGCATTTTTTGCCATAATATTTCTCCTAAATATTTGAAACATTTAAGGAAAGTATTGACATTAAACTTTCCATTGGTTATAGTTTACAAAATAACCATTAAATTGTCAAGTTTGTAAACTTTTGGAGAGGCCATGATAGGAGCGCGAATAAATCAAGCACGGAAAGCAACCGGGCTGTCGTTGCGCGCACTCGCCGATAAAGCCGGCGTCACGGCGATGGCGATTTCGAAGTACGAAACCGGCAAGTCAACGCCTTCTTCAGGCGTGCTGTTGTCACTGGCGAAGGCGCTCAATGTACGAACCGAATACTTCTTTCGGCCGGTCAAGGTCGAACTGCAGGAGGTTAATTACCGCAGACAATCCAAGCTGCCTGTGAAGGCGCTGCAGCAGATCAAGGGTGATGTTCTGGAGCAACTCGAACGCTTTCTAGAATTGGAGCGCTTTCTGCCCAAGGGGCCGCTGCAAGCATTCACGTTGCCCGAGAATCTGCCCAGCACGATAACGAACTACGCAGAAATTGAGCAGATCGCAGCTATGCTGCGAGAGGCCTGGGATTTGGGTGTCGATCCGATACCTGTGCTGACTGACATGCTGGAAGAACGTGGGGTGAAGGTATTCCAATCTCAGGCGCTCCATGGCGATGGTTTCGACGGCATGGCGGCGACGGTTAACGGCATTCCCCTAATCGTGGTGGGTAGCGGTTGGCCAGGGGATCGACAGCGCTTCACGCTTGCCCACGAACTGGGACATCTGATTATTAAGGGGCGGCTTGCGACCGATCTAGACGAAGAATCGGCCGCGAATCGCTTTGCCGGCGCGTTTCTCGTACCCCAATCAGAAGTCCGCAAAGAGCTTGGCGAACGCCGCACATGGCTGGAGCCCAAGGAACTGGCTGCGCTGAAGAAATCTTACGGATTGAGTATGGGCGGCTGGATGCATCGCGCGAACGATTTGGGGATTCTCTCCGACGCGCATTATCTTGAGATGGTCAAGTTTTTCCGCGTCCGCGGTTGGCACAAGAAAGAGCCGGGAGATCCGTTTCCAGCCGAGCAGCCGCAATTATTCGAGCAATTGGTCTTTCATGCGCTCGCCGAGGATCTCATCAGCGAATCGAAAGCTGCCGAGCTGCTGCGCAAGTCGTTGACTGACTTTCACGCAATGCGGGACATGGGCCATGCCCGGACAGCTGCTGATAAGTGATGCAAATGTCCTGTTCGATATGGACGCCAGCGGCCTGCTGCCTAAAATGTTCGCGCTCGACTATACGTTTGCTGTGCCTGATATATTGTTCGACGAAGAATTGCATGCGCAGCATCCCGAGCTTCCGAAACTCGGGTTGCGCAGGCTTGAATTGCGGCAAGAGGCTGTGCAGGATGTTGAATACCTTGTCGAGAAGTATGCGGATACCGGCGCCAGCATTAATGACCTCGTCGCTTTGGCGCTTGCGCGCCAGGAGCAGTGCCTACTATTGACCGGCGATGCCAAATTGCGCATCGCCGCCAGGGGTGAGCAGGTTGATTTTCATGGTACGCTTTGGTTGATTGAACAAATGGTCGAGTCCCGTGTTATTACGGGCAGACAAGCAGGCGTCGCCTACCGCAAAATGCGCGAGGCCGGGAGGCGGCTGCCGTGGGACGAAATAGAAAAACAACTGGCTTCGTTCCGCAGGTAAACGGATAGCACCAAATTAAAATATGTCGGTGATATGGCTATTCGAAAAGACCAAATCCTGAATCCAGAAGCCGGCGACGTCTAAATGCCTACACTCAACTGGATTGGCAAGGACGCTGTCGTAAAGCATCACAAGGATGTGCCGTATCGGCTGTTGGAGCCGGTGGCCGAGCTTTCCTGCGGCGACACGGCAATCGGTAACCTGATAGTGCAGGGGGACAACCTGCATGCGCTTAAAGCGCTGCTGCCTCGTTACGCCGGCCAGGTGAAGTGCATCTACATCGACCCGCCGTACAACACTGGCAATGAGGGTTGGGTGTACAACGACAATGTCAATAGTTCGGAAATTCGCAATTGGCTGGGCAAGGTAGTCGGCAAGGAAGGCGAAACTCTGGATCGCCATGATCGCTGGCTGTGCATGCTGTATCCGCGGCTTGTCCTACTCAAACAGTTCCTCCGCGAGGACGGAGCTATCTTCGTCTCCATTGATGACAACGAAGTGGGGAACCTGCAGGCACTTATGCGGGAGGTCTTTGGTTCGTCTAATGAAGTCGCAACGATTGTGTGGGAAAAGGGTAAGAAGGGGGATTCCAAACTCGTCTCTGTGACCCACGAATATATCGTGGCGTTCGCGCGGAGCAAGACACACTTGGCGGCTAATAATGTCCGTTGGCGCCGCAAGAAACCGGGCGCGGACGACGTTCTCGAGTATTACAACACCCTGCGGCAGCAACATGGTGACGATCACGGCAAGATTCGCAAAGAAATGGTGACTTGGTATCGCAGCCTTCCGAAGGATGACCCACGCAAAGCGCATAAGCACTACAACTGGTCCGACCAACGCGGACTGTATTTTGCGGCTGACTTTGCAGGTCCGGACGATGGCCGAGAAAATCGTCCACGTTACACGATTTATCATCCTATCACTCTCCAACCATGCGCTATTCCTTCGACGGGTTGGAGGTGGGAAGAAGATACAACAACGGCCGCACTTGCCGAAAATCCGCCACGCATTCATTTCGGAAAGGATCACACGACTATACCAAATCGAAAAAGTTACCTTTTTGAGATTGACGAGGAACCCATGCAGAGCGTGTTCTACAAAGATGGACGCGCAGCAACGCTGGAAGTCGAGGCGATTCTTGGCCCCGGAGAGTTCCCATTTCCCAAGGATTCGGATGTAATCGCGGACCTTATTAGCATGGTCGCCGGCCCGGGAGATATTGTGCTAGATAGTTTTGGGGGTTCCGGAACCACTGCTCACGCCGTTTTAAAGCGTAACCAGCATTTGAAGAAGCCGCTCCGTTTTATTTTAGTGGAACTTGACGACAATGTCGCTCGGCACAAGACGCGAGAACGGGTGCGGAAAGCTATTGAGGGCTACACCCCATTGGTTGGAAAGAAGCGGCACCGAGTGGCCGGGCTCTCAGGTGGTTTCCAGTTCTGCAAACTCTCCGAAGAGCCGCTTTTCACGGCGGCGGGTCAGATTCGTGCGGATGTAAGCTTCGGCCAACTCGCGGAGTTTGTCTGGTTCGCCGAGACCGGCACAGGCTATTCGGGGAATGGCGGTTCGCCGCTGATCGGAATACATGACGGCCGCGCGATTTATCTGCTCTATAACGGCATACTCACAGACAAGTCGGTTGCGGGAGGCAACGTGCTGACCGGGGCAGTATATGACGGCCTGCCGCGCCATGATGGTCCAAAGGTGATTTATGCCGCCGCGTGCCGCCTCGGGGCGGCCCGGCTTACACGCGAGGGCATCGTGTTCAAGCAAACACCTTACGCGCTGGAGGTCTGACCCATGACGACCTTTCAGCCCAAGAACTACCAAGCGCAAGTGCTGGAAAGCATCGAGGCCTATTTCCGCGCATGCCACGAGTTGCCGAGCCCAAGCATTGCATTCAACGCTGTCACTGAACGTCTGTGGGGCAAAGGGCTAGCTTACAGTCCGATCGCGGGCTTCCCACCCGATATGCCGTACTTCTGTCTGCGTGTGCCGACAGGCGGCGGCAAGACGTGGCTCGCGGCGAAGAGCGTGCTGCTCGTCAACACGCACTTGCTGCGCAGCGAGCACAGCGTAGTCTTGTGGCTGGTGCCGTCCAAGGCGATTCGCGAGCAAACCATCAAGGCGCTCAAAGATCGCAACCATCCGTATCACGCCGCCCTCAGAGACGCAGGGCCGGTCACGGTGCTCGATCTGGATGAAGCCAAGAACGTGACCCGCGCCACGTTGGAGACTTCGACTACGGTAATCGTTTCTACCCGGCAGGCGTTCCAGGTCGAGGATGCGGAAATCCGTAAAGTGTACGAATCGAACGGCGCACTGATGCACCATTTCGAGCATCTCACCCAGGAACAGCGCGCTGAGTTGCTGAAGGATGGTGAGATCACGCCGTATTCGCTCGCGAACGTGCTGAGGCTGCGTCGGCCGTTCCTCATTGTTGACGAAGCGCACAATAGCCGCACCGAGTTGAGCTTCGACACGCTGGCGCGCTTCCGGCCGAGCGGCATTGTGGAGCTGACGGCGACGCCGGATATGGTCAAGACGCCGAGCAACGTGCTGCATAGCGTTTCCGCCGCCGAGTTGAAGGGCGAGGAGATGATCAAGCTGCCGATCGTGCTGGAAACCGAACCCAATTGGCAGCAATGTCTGGCAGACGCGATCGCGCGGCGCGGCGAATTGCAAACGTTGGCGGAACAGGAGCGGCGCAGGGGAGCGGTTTATCTGCGCCCCATAATACTGATACAAGCGGAGAAACGCCGACAGGGCGTGGAAACGCTGGACGTGGAACGGGTGCGCAAAGAATTGGCCGACAACCACCGCGTGCCACCAGAGGAAATCGTCATCGCTACGGGTGAAGAACGCGGCTTGGAGAAGATCGATTCCGATTACGCGCACGGCATGGCCGACGAAGCGTGTCCGGTGAAATTCGTAATCACCCAGCAGGCGCTGGCCGAAGGCTGGGATTGCCCTTTCGCCTACATTCTCGTGAGCATGGCGACGCTGCATTCAGCCACGTCGGTAGAGCAACTGCTGGGACGCGTGCTGCGCCAACCGGAGGCGCGGCACCGCGAAGCGCGCGCGCTCAATCAGTCGTATGCGTTCGTGGTATCGCGGGATTTCGGTGAAACGGCGCGCAGCCTGCGCGATCGCTTGGTCGAGGCTGCAGGCTTCGAGCGCCGTGAAGTCGCCGAATTCGTGGTGGCGGCCAAGCCAGAGCAGGCGCCACTGGATATCGAAAGCCATGCTGGGCGCATAGTGATTCATCCAGTAGACGTTCCGTTGCCGGAAAAACCCAATCTGCGCAGCATTCCCAAGGATCTTCGCGACAAACTGGCGTGGGACGATAAGGCCCAAACGCTGACGATCTCGCAGCCGCTGACGCCGGAGGAAGAGGAAGCCGTCAAACTGGCGGTGAAGAGCGAGCCTGCGAAACACGCGATTCAACAGGCTGCCGAAGCAAGCCGCACTAAAGCAGTCGAGTTCTTCCAGACACCGGCGGAACAAGGATTGCGCTTTGCGGTGCCGCAAATTGCATTGGCAGTGCAGGGTGTGCTCGCGTTGTTCGATGATCCCGAAGTGCTGGACTACCCGTGGGATCTTTCGACCTACAGCGCAACGCCTGACGCGGATCAGGTATCGATTCTGAATGCCGCGCTTAAGGTGTCCGAAGGTGGAGAAATCGATGTCGATGGAGAGACGGGAAGAGTCACGACTCGATTCATCGCCGACCTTCAGCGCGATCTGGGGCTCGCTTACCGACCCGAACATTGGGATGAAGTGAAGCTTGCGGCATGGTTGTGCCGCAATCTGCCTGAACCTTCGGTAACCCATGCCAAGAAGCAGGCGTTTGTCGCAAAGTGGACGAAAGAACTTCTTGAGCGGCCAGGCTATGACCTCGGACGAGCGAACCAGCAAAAGTTTCTCATACGCAATTTGCTCGAACGGAAGATACGGGAATTGCGTTTGGCCGCGGTTAAACAGGCGTATCAGCAAACCCTGTTTGGGGATGGACGTGAACTGCGGGTGAAGGTAGACGATGCGTATCGTTTCGAGTTTCATCCGCAGGCTTACGCGCCGAGCAGGGATTACGATCATCGCTTCGGCCACTTCGCGTTCCGCAAGCATTATTACAGCCGTATCGGCGATTTCGATAGCAAGGAGGAATTCGAATGCGCCGTTTGGCTGGACATGCAGGCGCAAAAAGGACGCATCGATTTCTGGGTACGCAATCTGGTGCGCAAGGAAGGATGCTCGTTCTTCCTGCAAAAAGCGGATGGACGTTTTTACCCGGACTTTCTCTGTCAATTGTCAGGCGGCATCAATCTGGCGGTTGAATACAAAGGCGCAAACATGTGGGGCAGTGCGGAAGATGACCGCCTGATTGGTGGATTGTGGGAAGAACTGTCTGGTGGTCACTGTCGTTTCGTGATGGTCACAGAAAAGAATTGGCCACAAATCGACGCGAAATTGTGACAGGGCTACGCGAGGGCCTCAAATAGAAGTTTTCATTTCGAACTTTTATACGACAAAACGCCAGAGAGCCGCATGGATATTGCCTCGCAGGGCGGTGTAAGGTGAGGAACGTAAGATGGAACGAATGCGAATATCGGGCAAGGACTTGGGTGCGCTGGCGCTGCCGTCGTTTTGCCCGCGCTGCTTCTGGGTGAGCCGCAAGGCACCCGGGGGACTGCCATACCAGATTTTCCCCGGTATTTTCAGTTCAATTGATTCCTACACCAAGAAGATCGTGCATGGCTGGTTCGATCGCAAGGGTGCCGCCCCGGCGTGGCTGGCTGAACTCGGGCCAATCCAGGGTTACATTGATCCGCCGCATTTCTCGAAATTTCAGACGATCGATGAGCCGACGAATATCTTGCTTACAGGCGCACCGGACGCGATCTTCGTGCGCGGCGATGGCTCGCACTTAATTGGCGACTACAAGACTGCGCGTTTCACCAAGAGCCAGGATGCGCTGTTGCCGGTCTATGAAGTGCAGCTAAATTCCTATGCGCTGATCGCGGAGGCCGTTGGCATCGCGCCGGTCTCGGCGATTGCGCTGATCTACGCCGAACCGAGAACCGAACAGGCAGACGCCGACCGCGAAACGAGTCACGATGAGGGCGGTTTCACTATGGGGTTTGGCGCCAAGATAAGGCCGCTCGACTTGAATCCCGGAATGATTCGCCCACTGCTCGATCGCACGCGAGCAATTCTTGACATGCCAAAGCCGCCGCCTGTGCGCAGCGGCTGCAAGGATTGCGCGAAGCTTGACGGTTTAATTGGCCTAATTAGGTAATTCGGGGAAGTAGCCAGCACACACCTGGTGCGGCGGTCGGCGTGCCGATCATCGGCATAGCCTGAATGGTGGCAATGGACCTTTCCACGCGCTGCGCTACCTGCCGCGCTGCAGGCTCATTCTCGCGCGCGATGTATTCCAGGGTTTCTAGATACGCGGCTCGCGCGCTAGGCAGCCATTCAAGCGGCTTGGCGGCGCGGCGCTCTGGCATGCTTGGCAATCACGACGCGGGCCTCGTTGGACACCCGGCGGTGCGGCACTGTATCCAATCTCGCCAACTCCGCCTCGGCGCTACGCGCGGCGGCTACGTCCTCTTCGCATAGCTCGAATCCGTCCCTGAGCACGAATCGCAGCATGGTTTGAGGTGTGCGCCGCGCTTCGCGGGCGAGCTTCTCCAGGCGGCGTTGTTGCGCTTTGGTGAGTGCTGTCTGGGGCATGCGGGGTACTCCTTCCGGTAGCATGTGTGCGAATTGTAGCATCGGCGCGCAACGCGCCAACCGTCGACAGGAGTCGTTAGGACGCCTTCGTACAAACTCCAGCCTCAGTGCGTCAGGCGCGCCTGAACAGAGCGAGGAAGCCGCCCGCGAGCACGAATAACCCGCCGGAGCTGCGGTTCATCCAGCGTAAGGGCGCTGGTGAGCGCGCCCGCGTGCGTGCTGGCCGATGAGCCGACCGGCAATGTCGACCGCCACACCGCGGCGCAGGTGTTCGAACTGATGCTGGAACTCAATCGCAGCCGCGGCACCAGCTTCGTCATCGTGACGCACGACCCCGGCATCGCTGCGCGCACCCAGCGCGTGCTGCGCCTGCAGGATGGGGTGCTGAATCCGGATTGATTTTTCCTACCGCTCGGCAGAGTCAGGGCGGCTCGATGTCCCTCATCCCCTGATCAGTGCAGCGCATCCATAGAGGACCAGGCCGACCAGGCCGCCGATCAGGGTGCCGTTGATACGAATGAATTGCAGGTCCTTGCCGATATTCAGTTCGAGCTGTTGTGTCATGTAACGTTCGTCCCAGCTGCGCACCTGATCGGAAATGAATTTGCCGATCCTTTCGCGATTTTCCTCGCATAGCGGTACTGCCGCCGCGAGAATCTGCTCATTGATCCAGGATTGCGTCTCTTTGTCGTCGCGCAATTTCTCGCCGAGGCCCAATGTGGCCGCGACGATACGCGCCCTTATCGAGGATTGCGGGCTGCAGAGGTCCAGTTCCAGCCAGTTCCTCAATTGCGTCCACAAGTCGCTTAGATACGCAGCGAGTTCGGGTTGTTTCAGGATCTGGTCGCGGATTTCCTCGCCCTTTGAGCGAAACGCCGGGTCGGATTTCAGTTTGACGATGAATTCCGCAACGAAAGTGTCGAACCTGGCGCGCAGGGGATGCCCCGGATCTTCGTCGACCTCATCGAGCAACCGCGACACCGCGTCAATTAGCTTCTTTGCGGAAAAGGAACCCATCATTTCGTCCACAGGAACGACGTTGAACAGGTATCTTCGCCAATTTTCGAATTCCTTGGCGATAAACTTGCCGACCTTGTCCTGTGCCGATTCATCGTCCAGCATTACGCGAAGCTGATGGATGGCCTCGTTCAGCAATTGCTGGTGCCGGCCACCCTGGGTCAGGGTGTCGAGAAGTTGGCCCCCGAGCGCGGCGAAATCAATCTGTTCCAGTTTGCTCACCACGGTGGCAAGGATAAACCGATGGATACGCTGGTCCTCGATCGCCCGAAGCCCATAGCTGATGGCCCTGATGCCATAGCTGCCGAGTGCCTCCGCCGATTCCGGTTTTGACAACCAAGCCGCAAGTTTCTCTGCCGGATCGAAAGACCGGATTCGCAGCAGGATGGCTTCGGTGCCCAGAAAATTCATGATGATAAAAGCCGCGAGTTTGTCGGCGATCCGCTGCTTGCTTTTCGGGATGATGGCGGTATGCGGCATGGGAATGCCCATGGGATGGCGAAACAGGGCGACCACGGCGAACCAATCGGCCAATGCTCCCACCACCGCCGCTTCAGAAAAAGCGACGACTACCGGCCACACTGCGTGCTGCTGTTCCTGCCAGCGCGCGATGACATACAGAAGCGCAACCGCCGCCAGCAACAGCGTCGATATCCGTTTGATGCGATTGAGTGCCTGTTGCTGATCCTGATTGGTGATCTCGATTGGCACATTGCCTCCCGCGAAGGTTCCCCTAGAGCAAAAGAAAGGAGAAAAATGCTCGCGGCGATTATCCGTCAGGTTCCAGCTTTCCTGCCGGTGGTGCCTGGCTCAATGCCCGCCAGCCGGATTGGCCGGAACCAGGCGGTATCCTTTCGCGTGCATGCAAGATGTGAGCAAATCGTTTTCCAGTGCCAAATCGCTCGGCGCATGTGAAGGCGGCATCTGCACGGACGCGCTTCCGCCCGGACTGACGGCCACACTGGGTATCAACCCACGCGCTGATGGGGACATGCGTGATGCAGTCAAGCGCGCTTGTTGCTCGCAACGCGCCAAGTCCTCATTGCGCGTCGCGGGTTGCGTATCGGGTTTCAGCCATTCCAACTGAGCGCATCCCGCAATCAGCGCCAGGATTGTCACCGTGGTCGAATATCGCATAGTGAGTACAGTGCGCGTCATCCCGCCGGCAGTCAATTGGACCGGGGCTCAGAAGGTCGAGGAAGCATCGCGATCTCGGTGAGGGTCGCCGCCGGCTTGATGTGATGGCTCTGACCTTATTGCGGCGTCGTTTGTGCTGTTCGTTGAGGCGCCAGCGACACTGCCGGGTCGGCATTAATGGCCGTAAGCTTTCCGTTCGCGAAATGCAGCCGTTGTTGACCTTCCGTGGGCGAGGAATAATGCCATTCTTCGCACCATGCGCGATCTTCCCTACTGCGCGTGATTTTGCTGGGGCGCCCCCAGCCGCGCAGGTTGAGTACCTCAGTATCCGTCATGCCCACAACCAGGCGAGTGAGTTGAAATGACGATGGTGACCCCGATTCCTGTTTGAATGCCGACGGCCCGCCGCTGCTCGAATGCGAAACCGGATCCGCGGCATCGACAAGTGCAATCGCGGATTGTCCTGCTTTGCAAGGCGCATCCTGATAGGTTACCGTGCCGTCGATTAAGCACTTATAGATCGCTGTCTGACCGGAAAGAGGATAGGCGAAGAAGAACAGACTCAATAGAATTGCTGGGTTCTTCATGGCAACCTCCAACCGAAGTTCAACTTACGATATCGCCCAAACGCATTGAGGCGCGCCCGATCCAGACCGCGCCTTCGTCCATGCACATCTCCAGCGAATCAGAATAATATGCGCCAAGAAAATGTTTGTCCGTGCGTTCGCACACGCTCGTAACTGAATTGCAGACGGGCGATCCCAATGAAAGCGTAATGCGCTGATATATGGACTTGTCGTTCTCGTTGTATCAGCGGTCAATTGTTCCTGCGCCGAGCGGATTGACGATCCTGCGCGTTATGGAGTTATCAGGGTCATGTCGCCCTGTAGGATGAAGGCCGTGAGTGTGGAAATCATGTAGGTGGCCACGCCGATGCCGACCAGGCCGATGTCCACGGTGAACACGCGCCCGCCGGGGGAATGGCCAAGATCGACGATTTCGCCGTAGCCGATGGTGGCGATAGTGATGAAGGTCATGTACAGGCAGTCGAGCCACGACGCCTGCGGCCCGCCGATGATCTTGTAGCCGATCATGCCGATAGTGCTGACTATGATCAATGCCGGCGTCGGTGTAGCGAACCGCTGGAATACGCGCTGCGCGCTTAATTCACCGTCCATAGTCGCTGCGCCGCTCGCGGCGCTTGCGCCAGGCCCGGATCACGTACGCGCGCCAGGCGATTTGCACGCAGGCATAGCCGAGCGCGGCCAGGCCCAGCGCCAGGATTACCAGCCCGACTGCGAGCGGTGCGCCCATGGACAGGACCCAGCGCAAGAAAAGTTCCAGCGAGGCGCCCAGATGCGTCCACTCGAATTCGGGCGGATCGCTGAACGCCGTGCCGTCTCTGCCCAGGATCAGTCGTCCGATCATGTAGGCAACTAGGTATAGCGGGCCGATGGTGAAGGGGTTGGTGTAGAGCGTGGTGACAAGCGCTACCGGCAGGTTGACGCGCAACGGCACGGCGAGCAGGGCCGCGGTCAGCATCTGCAGCGGGCCAGGCACGAGGCCTGAGAACATGCCGACGGCAACGCCCCCTGCGACAGAGTGCCGGTTCAAATGCCACAGATTGGGATGCTGCAAAAAGCCGCCGAAGCGGGCGAGGTAGCGGTGATTGCGCACGCTTTCATGACTGGGCAGGTATTTTCTGAAGAACTTGCGTGGCATGGAATGCGCAGTCGAACCCGCTGTTTTCATGGCTTAATTGTAAGGCAATTCAACCGCGGCCACGCTTGACCGTTAAGTACGCATGCGCGTCTACATCATCGCCTTCGCCCTGGGTGTGGCTTTGCTGCAGCAGCAAGCGCAGTTGCCGCCACTGGCATGGTCCTTGTTGCTCGCGCCGATTTGCGGCCTATGGTGGTGGTTGCAGGTGCGATTCGCGCACGGGAATGCCGCCGCCGCGCGGCTGCTGGCGTTCGCGGCATTTTTCGCGGCAGGATTTTTCTATGCCGCGGCGTGGGCGCAGTGGCGCTTGGCCGACAGATTGCCGCCGCAGTGGGAGGGGGTCGATGTCGGCGTCGTCGGCGTAGTTGCGGGGCTGCCGCAACCGTTCGAGCGCGGCGTGCGCTTCGATTTCGATATCGAGCGCGTCGAGCCGGCCGCGGCGCGGCTGCCGCGGCGCATCTCCCTTTCCTGGTACAACGGCGGCACGCGCGAAGAGTTCCAGGACATTGCGCCCATCCGCGCCGGCGAGCGCTGGCGCTTCGTGGTGCGCCTGCGCCGTCCGCACGGCAGCGCCAATCCGTACGGTTTCGATTATGAATCCTGGCTGCTGCAGCGCGCGATCGGTGCCACCGGCTATGTGCGTCCAGGTGGCAAGGCGCGCTTGGAGGACCTCGCTGAGCGCCCGACATATTGGCTTGAGCGCGGGCGCGAAATCCTGCGCGAGCGCCACTGGGATACGCTGCCCGGCTATCCCTATGCCGGCATCCTGATCGCGCTCGCGATCGGCGACCAGAATGCCATCGACGCGCAGCAGTGGCAGTTATTCGCGCGCACTGGGGTATCGCACCTCATGTCCATATCGGGCTTGCACGTGACGATGGTCGCGAGCCTGTTCGCGCTGCTCGTTCATAGTCTGTGGCGGCGCTCCTCGGCATTGATGCTGGCGCTGCCTGCGCGCAAGGCGGCGGCGCTCGCAGGGTTTATCGCCGCCTTCGGTTACTGCCTGATCGCCGGCTTCGCCGTACCGGCACAGCGCACGCTCTACATGGTGGGCGTGGTGGCTTTTGCACTATGGGCCGGTCGCATCATTTCGATATCGCGCGTGCTCTGTGCCGCGCTGCTGCTGGTGCTGCTAGTCGATCCCTGGGCAGTGCTCGCGCCCGGCTTCTGGTTGTCATTCGGTGCAGTCGCGGTCATTCTGTACGTGGCGACGCACCGGTTGCGCGCTGCGCGCTCACCCGCGCTCGGCCTGCTGCAATGGGGGCGCGTCCAATGGGCGATTACGCTTGCGCTGGCGCCGCTGCTCCTCGTTTGGTTCCAGCAGATGTCGCTGGTATCGCCGCTTGCCAACGCGGTGGCGATCCCGCTGGTGAGCCTGGTGGTGACGCCGCTCGCGCTCGCGGGCAGCGTGCTGCCTTTCGACTTCATCCTGGAACTTGCGCATGCGGCGATGGCCGGGCAGATGTGGCTGCTTGAATGGTGTGCGTCACTGCCAGCCGCGGTGTGGCAGCAGCATGCGCCCGCAGCCTGGACCATGGCGCTGGCCCTGCTCGGTTGCGCGTGGCTGCTGTTGCCGCGCGGCGCGCCCGCGCGCTGGCTCGGCTTGCCGCTCATGTTGCCGATGTTTCTCATATTGCCGCCTGCGCCTGCCGCCGGCGCCGCTTGGCTGACCTTGCTCGACGCGGGCCAGGGCCTGGCGGTATTCGTGCAAACCGAGCGGCACGCGCTGCTCTACGACGCCGGACCCAGGTACAGCCCCGAGGCCGATAGCGGCAGCCGCGTCATCCTGCCGTTCTTGCGCGCCTCGGGCATCGCACGGCTGGACGCGATGGTCATCAGCCACGACGACAACGACCATGCGGGCGGCGCCGTTACAGTGCTATCGGGATTGCCGGTTGGGGTGCTCTATGCGTCGCTGCCGCAAACGCATGCGGCATGGCAGGCGGCCCGGGACTATCGGCTGCCATGCGCGGCCGGGCAGGGGTGGGACTGGGACGGGGTGCGCTTTGACTTTTTGCATCCGCGCGCGGCGAGCCACGCGAGCGAGGCGGGCAAGCCCAACGACCGCAGCTGCGTGCTGAAGATCGCGAGCGCGCATGGCACGCTCCTCCTCGCCGGCGACATCGAAGCAAGGGCGGAAAACGAACTGCTCGAACGCGCAGCCGGGAAGCTGCGCGCCGACGTGCTGGTCGTGCCGCACCACAGCAGCCGCACTTCGTCGACGCAGGAGTTCATCGCCGCGGTGCAGCCGCGTTGGGCGCTGTTGTCGGTCGGCTACCGTAACCGCTTCGGTCATCCGAGCGCGGAAGTGGTGGAACGTTACAGCGCGGTCGGCGCGCAGCTGCTGCGTACCGACCGCGGCGGCGCGCTGCTCGTTCGACTGGAAGCGGCTGGCATCGGCGTGCAGGCTTATCGAGAACTAAGGCCGCGCTACTGGTATTCGGATTGAGAACGCACTTCGAAATGGGCGCATGGCTACTCCCATGCTCGGCTAAGAAGTTATCCGTAAATAATGTTTATCGTGAGATGCACTTTTCGGAACGCGATGATGCCAGCTGCGAGATGGTTGAGCGCGAGGAAGCTACGCTCAAGTTTCTCATAGCGCACCAGCAGTT